>ULUX01079115.1_pt1 | contig 23921 bp, 21 predicted proteins | sample 1958961 | NCBI WGS metagenome assembly ULUX01 (sample SAMEA4835773, study PRJEB28245) | human gut metagenome | biome: gut microbiome; material: fecal sample | place: Denmark | collected 2008 | reverse complement strand
TTTCCCCCTCTCCCGACCACAAGAGGATGAGCCATTCTCTTATCTTTAAGGTCATGCCGCGGCACGCTTTCGTCACCGGGGAAGACGGTCCTTACAGCTCGACAGTGGAAGCCTGCTGAATGTGAATATGGGACTAACGTGGGGAAGAGCATAGCATGGGGCATTAAAATTACTTGAGCGAATTTCTTGACTGCCTCGATGTTTACGCGGTATAATATACTGATTTGATATGTCCAAAAGTAGGTGCAACTATGGCAGGAACGAAAACTGGATCACAGTACGGCAACGAATCGATCTCCGCGCTGAAGGGGGCCGACCGGGTACGCAAGCGCCCCGGCGTCATCTTTGGCTCCGATGGACTGGAGGGGTGCGAACACGCGGTCTTTGAAATCCTATCCAACGCCATCGACGAGGCCCGGGAGGGCCACGGCAACCTGATCATCGCCACTCGGTACGAGGACAGGTCCATCGAGGTGGAGGACTTCGGCCGGGGCTGCCCCGTGGATTGGAACGAGGCGGAGGGGCGGTATAACTGGGAGCTGGTGTTCTGTGAGCTGTACGCCGGCGGCAAGTACAAGAACGGCGACGGGGACAACTATGAGTACTCCTTGGGCCTGAACGGCCTGGGCTCCTGCGCCACCCAGTACGCGTCGGAGTTTTTTGACGCGGTAATCTACCGGGACGGCTTCAAGTACACCCTCCATTTTGAGAAGGGCGAGATTGTGGGGGATATGAAGAAGGAGCCGGCGGACCGAAAAAAAACCGGCTCCAGGTTCCACTGGAAGCCCGACCTGGACGTGTTCACCGACATCGACATCCCCCTGGAGTACTACACCGACGTGCTCAAGCGCCAGGCGGTGGTCAACGCCGGGGTCACCTTCCGCCTGCGCAACCAGGTGGGGGGCAAGTTCGAGACCACCGAGTTCCGCTATGAGAACGGCATCATCGACTACGTCCGTGAGCTGGCGGGGGAGGACACCCTCACCCAGCCGGTGTTCTGGCAGACGGAGCGGAAGGGCCGGGATCGGGCGGACAAGGACGAGTACAAGGTCAAGCTGTCGGTGGCCTTCTGCTTCTCCAACCGGGTGCAGGTCATTGAGCACTACCACAACTCCTCCTGGCTGGAGCACGGCGGCTCCCCGGAGAAGGCGGTGAAGTCCGCCTTCGTGTCCGCCATAGACGGGTGGCTGAAGCAGAACGGCAAATACCAGAAAAACGAGAGCAAAATCACCTTCAACGACATTCAGGATGCGCTGGTGCTGGTGTCCAACAACTTCTCCACCCAGACCAGCTATGAGAACCAGACCAAGAAGTCCATCACCAACAAGTTCGTCCAGGAGGCCATGACCGACTTTCTGCGCGCCCAACTGGAGGTCTATTTCATCGAGAACCCCCTGGATGCGGAGAAGATCGCCGGCCAGGTGCTGGTGAACAAGCGCTCCCGGGAGACGGCGGAGAAGACCCGCCTGGGCATCAAGAAGAAGCTGTCCGGCTCCCTGGACATTTCTAACCGGGTGCAGAAGTTCGTGGACTGCCGCACCAGGGACGTGTCCCGGCGGGAGCTGTATATCGTGGAGGGCGACTCCGCCATGGGCAGCGTCAAGCTGTCCCGGGACCCCGAGTTCCAGGGCATCATGCCCGTGCGGGGCAAGATCCTCAACTGTCTGAAGGCGGACTACGCCAAGATCTTCAAAAGCGAGATCATCACCGACCTTTTGAAAGTCATGGGCTGCGGTGTGGAGGTCAAAAGCAAAAATAATAAGGATCTTTCTGAGTTTGACCTGAACAACCTGCGGTGGAATAAAATCATCATTTGCACTGATGGTGACGTAGATGGTTTCCAAATCCGAACCCTGATCCTCACCATGCTCTACCGGCTCACCCCAACCCTTATCCAGGAGGGCTACGTTTACATCGCCGAGTCCCCCCTGTATGAGATCACCTGCAAAGAGAAGACCTGGTTTGCCTACTCCGACCAGGAGAAGAACGCCATCTGCAGGCAACTGGAGGAGGAAAAGAAGAGGTACGACCTCCAGCGTTCCAAAGGTTTGGGCGAGAACGAGCCGGACATGATGTGGCTGACCACCATGAGCCCGGACACCCGCCGGCTGATCAAGGTCATGCCTGAGGATGTGGAGAAGACCGCGGCGATCTTCGACCTGCTGCTGGGGGATAACCTGGCTGGGCGAAAGGAACACATCGCCGACAACGGGTATAAGTATCTGGACCTGGCGGACATCTCGTAGGAGGCGTGTGTTATGAGACAGAAGATCCTCGGGCCCGTCCTCTCCTTGGCGCTGGCGGCAGTCTGTGTGGTACTGCTGGTTTTATGGCAGTGGGAGAAGGGCGGCAGCGCGGAGATGGACGACCTGCGCCTCTACGGCATGACAGCGGCCCACACCCGCTTTTCCGATTACCTGCGCTCTGGTGATGAGGGAGATTACTGGTACGGTGCCGCGGAGTTCCAGACCATGGTCAACTGCGCCAGGGCCGAAAATCTGAGCGGTATGACCGACGCCAACGCGGCGGCCGGCATCCTGATGTACAACCCAGAGCTGGCCCAAAGCCGCCTGGGGGACGTGTGCGCCATCCTGGAGACGTGCATTGCCCAGCCGGACAATGCCGCCCAATGGGAGGTGTCCATGAATGAGCTGCGCCACCTGCTGGAGGAAGGGAACTAGCCGTGGACAGAGCATTTCCCCGGCGCAAGGAAATCCGGCTGAAACAACATGATTACAACCAGCCGGGCTATTACTTCGTGACGATCTGCACCGCAGTCCGAAACAGAGGCATCCTGTGCCATATTCACTCTGTAGGGGGCGCCGCCCTCGGCGCCCCGGACGTCACTCTGACCGCCGAGGTCGGCGACCCCTACGGCATTACCGCAGATTGTCAACACACTGAAAGGCCTGGCTACGAAGCAGATTGGCCGTCCCATCTGGCAGCGGGGCTATTACGACCATGTCATCCGGAATGACACAGACCTGGCCGAGACCCGTCAATATATCGCAAACAATCCCCGCAACTGGATTTTGAATAAGGACTGATTTGATTTGGCAAAGAAGAAGACGCCCCAGGATGGGGGCGCGAAAAAGGTCAGCAACCCCAACGTCATGGGCCTACGGGCCCAGGTGCTGGAGCAGCCCATCACCGAGACGCTGGAAGTCAACTATATGCCCTACGCCATGTCGGTTATCGTCTCCCGGGCCATCCCGGAGATCGACGGTTTCAAGCCCAGCCACCGCAAGCTGCTGTACACCATGTACCAGATGCACCTGCTGGGGGGCGCCCGGACCAAGAGCGCCAATGTGGTGGGGGCCACCATGAAGCTCAACCCCCACGGGGACGCGGCCATCTACGACACCATGGTTCGCCTGTCCCGGGGCTACGGCGCCCTGCTCCACCCCCTGGTGGACTCCAAGGGCAACTTCGGCAAGGTGTACTCCCGGGACATGGCCTGGGCCGCCTCCCGGTACACCGAGGTGCGCCTGGACCCTATCTGCCAGGAGCTGTTCCGGGACATCGACCAGGACGCGGTGGACTTTGTGCCCAACTACGACGGCAAGCTTCAGGAGCCCACCCTGTTGCCCACCACCTTTCCCAACGTGTTGGTGGCGGCCAACCAGGGCATCGCCGTGGGCATGGCCTCCAACCTGTGCGGGTTCAACCTGGCGGAGGTGTGCGACGCGGCCATCGCCCGGATGAAGGACCCCAGTGCCGATCTGCTCTCCATTTTGAAGGCCCCGGACTTCTCCACCGGCGGCCAGCTGCTCTACGACGGGGCCGCCCTGGCGGAGATCTACCGCACCGGCCGGGGCAGCGTGAAGCTGCGGGCCAAATGGCGGTATGTGAAGGCGGAAAACCTCATTGAGATCTATGAGATCCCCTACTCCACCACCGTGGAGGCTATCCTGGACAAGGTGGCCGAGCTGGTCAAGTCCGGCAAGGTCCGGGAGATCTCCGACATGAGGGACGAGACCGGTCTGGATGGGCTGAAACTGGCCATTGACCTGAAGCGGGGCACCGACCCGGACAAGCTCATGGCCAAGCTGTTCCAGCTGACCCCCCTCCAGGATAGCCAGTCCTGCAACTTCAACATCCTCATCGCCGGCATGCCCCGGGTGATGGGGGTGGGCGAGATCCTGGACGAGTGGATCGCCTGGCGGATGGACGGGGTGCGCCGGCGCACCTACTATGTGTGCAAGAAGAAGGAGGAGAAACTCCACCTGCTCAAGGGCTTGAAGCGCATCCTCCTGGACATCGACAAGGCCATCCGCATCATCCGGGAGACGGAGGAGGAGGCCGAGGTGGTGCCCAACCTGATCATCGGCTTCGGCATTGATCAAGTCCAGGCAGAGTATGTGGCTGACATCCGGCTGCGCAACATCAACAAGGAATATATCCTCAAGCGCATTGAAGAGGTGGGCACTCTGGAGGAGGAGATTGCCGACCTGAAGGATCTCATCAACTCCCCCAAGCGCATCCAGAAGGTGATGACAGGGGAGCTGGAGAACGTGAAGAAGAAGTACGCCGCGCCCCGGCGCACCGAGATCGTCTATGAGTACCAGCTGCACCAGGAGGTAGAGGAGGAGGCTCGGCAGGTGCCGGAGTACCCAGTCCACGTCTTTATCTCCAAGGAGGGTTACTTTAAGAAGATCACCCCGCAGTCCCTGCGTATGAGCGGGGAGCAGAAGTATAAGGAGGGGGATGGCCCCTTCCTCCAGTGGGAGGGGAACAACCGGGACGAGCTGCTGGTGTTCACCGACCGCCAGCAGTGCTACAAGACCCGGCTGTCCGACTTCGACGACTCCAAGGCCAGCGTGCTGGGGGACTACCTGCCCACCAAGCTGGGTATGGAGCCGGAGGAAAAGTTCCTGTGGGCCTGCGACCCGAGGGATTACTCTGCCCACCTGCTGTTCTTCTACGCCAACGGCAAGGCCGCCCGGGTGGAGCTGTCCGCCTATCAGACCCAGACCCGGCGCAGAAAGCTCACCGGCGCCCTGTCCGACAAGGCGCCTCTGGTGTCCGCCATGGTGCTCCAGGAGGATATGGAGGTGGCGGTATGCTCCACGGAAGGGCGGTGCGTGGTGTTCCACACCGCTTCCCTCACACCCAAGACCACCCGGTCCACCCAGGGGGTCAACGTGATAACCCTGAAGCCCAAGTACCAGCTGGAATGGGCCAGGCCGCTGGCTGAGACCACCATCGTCAACACCGCCCGGTATCGGGCCCGCTCCCTGCCCATCGCCGGGGCGCTGCTCCGGGAGGAGGACCGGGGGGAGACCCAGATGTCCCTGCTGTGAGACTCTGCGGCCTGTAGAGAAAGGAGAACCTTATGAATCGCGCCCAATTTCAAAAACAGCTGGTGTCCTTCCTGGCAATTACCTTGGCCTCCGCTGTATATGCCTTGGGCTTTGTCTGGTGCTATGAACCAAACGACATCGCCTTCGGCGGCATCACCGGCATCGCTCAGATTATCAACCACCTTTTACCCGTTGCGCCGGTGGGTGTGACCGTGATCATCCTGAATATTCCCCTGTTTCTGCTGGGCTGGAAGCTTCTGGGAGGGAAGATGCTGCTGGGCTCCCTCTATGCCATGTTCATCTCATCGGTTTTCATCGACCTCTTTACTCCTCTGTGGGATTGGCAGCCGATGGAGCCCTTCCTGGCCACGATCTTCGGCGGCCTGACCATGGGACTTTCCCTGGGGCTCATCTTTCAGCAGGGATCCACCACTGGGGGAACTGACCTGGCGGCACGGCTGCTCAAGTTGAGGCTGGCCTGGCTTCCCATGGGCAAGCTGCTCATGGCGGTGGATCTCGTTGTTATCGTGCTGGTGGCCCTGGCCTTCCGGGCGCTGGATACCATGCTGTACGGTCTGGTGGCCCTGTACATCTCCTCCATTGCCATGGACGGTGTGCTCTACGGCCTGGACAACGCCAAGGTGGCATACATTATTAGTGACCACAATGAGGAAATCAGCCGATCCATTGTGGAGGACTTGGACCGGGGGGTTACCATTCTGCACGGCCAGGGCGCCTATACCGGGACAGATAAAAAGGTGCTCCTGTGCGCCTTCAAGCAGCGGGAGATCGCCTCCATTAAGAACCTGGTCAAGGAGATTGACCCGGCTGCATTCCTTATTGTTTGCCCTGCCCACGAGGTGCTGGGGGAGGGCTTCCGGGACTATAAGAAGGACGATCTGTAAGCGTCGGAAAGGAGCGCAGAGCTATGGCAAATTTGGAACAACTCCGGGATACCCTGATTGCTCGCGGCTTCGGCTGTTCGGTCTTTGACACAGTCCCCCAGGCGGTAGCCTATCTGAAAGATTCGCTGAAGGGCCGCACCATCGGATTCGGAGGCAGTGTGACAGTCCGGGAAATGGGGCTCTATGAAGCCCTTGCCCAGGAAAATACTTGCTATTGGCATTGGGAACAGGGCACCAGGGACCAGGCGGCGGGAGCCCAGGTATATATCTCCTCACTCAACGGCGTGGCGGAGACGGGAGAGTTGGTTAATATCGACGGATCTGGCAACCGGGTGGCCTCCGGACTGTACGGACATGAGAAGGTCGTCTTTGTTGTGGGCGTCAATAAGATTGCACCGGACCTAGAGGGGGCAATCTGGCGGGCCAGGAATGTCGCCGGGCCGAAGAATGCCCAGAGGTTGGGGAAAAAGACGCCCTGTGCCGCAGGGGGTGACCGGTGCTATGACTGCAATAGCCCGGAGCGGATCTGCTCGGCCATGGTGCTCTACTGGAGGCGTCCGACAGCGATTCCCGAGATGGAGTTGGTCATTATCAACCAGGAGCTGGGATATTAAAAAGTTCACCGGGGGTGAGCGTGTTGAGGAAACAGATCGGGCTGCTGTTGCTCGCGGCGGCGCTCATGGCCGGAGCTGGCTGTTCTGCCATGTTGGAGCGTAGCTATGTATCCGCTACGACTCATGTGGACTATTACGCTGTGGAGGAGGACCCGTCGGTACTGCGGGCGGAGACTTATCAGGGACTGGTCAACTCCATTCTGTACTTTGTGGAAAGCCACTCGGCTACAGGGACGATCCGTCTATATAACTATACCGGAGATGTGGAGGCTGATTTGGCCAATGCCTGTACTGAAATTTTGAATGAGGATCCCTTGGGGGCCTATTCTGTCCGGGATATCCGCTACGACACTACCCGCATCGTCACCTATTACGAGGTCAACCTCAGCGTTATTTACTCCCGCTCTGCTGCCGAGGTGGAAGAAATCCAATTCGTTACAGGCCTGACCAGCTTGCGCAGAGCGTTTTCTGACACCATCTCCGCCATTCAAGACCGCGTCGCCATCCGGACCTCATATTTTTCCTGGACGGAGCAGTATCTGACTGAGCTGTTCTGGATTGCCTGCTGCAGCCAGCCGCTCTATGCGGTTGAGGGTCTAGAGATAGATTTTGCCTTCTATCCGGACAGTGGTTCCCAACGGATTATAGAGGTGTCTATCACTTGGCCCAGGACCGCCGCGGAAGTGGCGGAAAGAGCAGATCGGCTTCAAGAAGTGGCAACGCTGCTGCTGGCCGACCATCCTCCTGCAGGAGAGAGCTATACGCCTGAAGAACTGGCTGCCGTGTTGGGTACGCGATCAAACCATGACCCGGATGGAAGCTCTGATCCAGAGAGTGTGTTGGCGGGGACTCCGGGGGATGATCTGGGTGTTCTGTTGAGCATGGAGCTGCTCTGTCAGCAGGCGCAGCTTGACACTGCCATGGTGCTGGGGACCGCGGGGCAGGAGAGCGGCTGTTGGCTGATCGTGGAGAGCCAGGACGGCTATCGGCACCTGCTGCTCCAAGATCTGGCAGCCTTTCTGGAAGGCGGCCAGGAGCTACCCCTATATACGGATGAGGAGCTTACACAATTGGGATACACCTGGCAGGCAAACCTATATCCGGTCTGCGCCTGAGGGTGACTCTTCTCTGCTGCGTGCCGCATCCGGAACAGATGGGATGAAAACAGGCTTTCCCATGACGGAGTGAATTTCCTCTTGACAAATGGGAATTTTTCTGGTAAAATCCTACCTGTTGTTGCGAGTGTAGCTCATCTGGTAGAGCGCCACCTTGCCAAGGTGGAGGTAGCGAGTTCGAGCCTCGTCACTCGCTCCAAAAAGAAAGACACGCGATAAGCGTGTCTTTCTTTTTGGGTTTTGGCCGCCGACGGCGGCCCCACCCCTTGATTTGAAATGCTCGGGGTCGGCAGAGCCGACCCTACGTAATTCCCGGCCAGCGGCCGGGAATTTGCGCGCCACTCGGCGCGCGGCCCAGAAGGGCCGTTTGTCGGCTCTTCTGCAGCGGTCCCGTCAATCCAAAATATCGATTTTAACCGTCCCTTCCAAAAATTGACCGCTGTGAGCCGCTTTTTAATGGTTTGCAGCGGTTTTTAATTATCATTTCTTTTGGGCAGCTTTGTCGCTCTGGCGGAATGATTTTATATATTTTTCGCTGTATACCTGCAAATTGGCTTCAAACTTTTCCCAGTTTTTCCAATGAGGAGCGGGTGCATATTTCCAAAAATCCGGAGCCCGCATGAACACCGGAAAAATCGCACAGGCACTGAAAATAAGGCCACGTCAGAGCCACTTTTCATTTGCAAATGGCAAACTCGGAGTATACCACAAACAGGCTTTTATGACTTGTGGTGTAAGGCTTTTTCTATTATCCAGGAGATATTAAGTATTGTTGTAGATGGGTAATCCCTGCGCCTCACCCGTTGAGTGGGATGATGAGCAATTGACCCTCCCCATGGATAAATCCAGGTGTTTTATGCCGCAGCTTGGTAAGGTTAAGGCTGAAAGGCTGAGAATAGAGAAGAGGGGCGGCACCCAAAGAGTGCCGCCCCTCATAGGCTTTATGTGGAACCGGTTCAGCTGACGAAGCAGATCACCATGGTGAGCACCAGGAACAGGATGGCGACCCACTTGGTCATCTTGGCCATGCGCGCGTCGGCGGATTTGGCCTTGTTCTTGGACAGGAAGGTATCAGCCCCACCAGCAATGGTACCAGACAGGCCGGCGCTCTTGCCGGACTGGAGCATCACGATAGCAATGAGAGCTAGAGCGATAATAAAGTAGATGATAGACAAAACAAGCTGGGCAGTGGTCATGCTATTCAATCCTTTCGGCGGTATAATCGGAAAAATGGGCGCAAACACCCCACGCAGGTGCCTAATATCTTAGCACGATTCCGGGCGAAAGGCAAGCGTTTTTTCAAAAATTCCTCGCATGAGCCTGTGCGGGTTGAGCTGGGACTGCTGAGGAAGCAGCTCAGTCTTTGCCGGTCATCATATCAGCAACCGTTCTGGCATACAGACGAGCGGCGGTGATGGCCTCTTGAAGGGTATTGCCATGGGTGCCCACCTCCAACAGGATCTCACCGGTGGATTGGTGCTGGTTGAACCGGGATGTGCGCAGTACCAGGGGGCGTGCCAGAGTAGACCACTTGTCAGCCAGAGTCTTCTGAATGCTGGTGGCAAGCGAAAGGTTAATGCGCCAGTTTGGGTGCTCCTGCCCCATGGCGTCGCTGCCCATGACCATCATCACCTGGGCACAGTTTTCTACAGTGCCGGCCACTGTCTTGTAAATGGTGCCGTCGCTGGCGGCAAGGGCATCCCGGTGTACATCCAGTACCAGCTGGATGGAGGGGTATTCCTCCAGCCAATGGGCGACGCCCGCAGAGGAACGGTTGTAGGCTTCGTTATAGCTGGGGTAATCGTATAGAGTGGTATCATGGATTACCTCGATGCCGGCGGCTTCAAAGATCTTCGCCATTTCCTCCCCCACCCGGACCATATTCTGGTCGGTGTTCAGGGTTCGGTAGCTATCGCTCTCCTCGTATACGTCAGTGCCGGACGGCGTATAGGCCTCGGTGGCGTGGGAATGGAAAATGAGAACTTGAGGGGCGTCGCTGCCAGCGGTGAGGGCGGGTGCGTCGGCTAGAAGCTGGTCGATGTCCAGGGTGTAATCCGTGTGATTATAGATGGACACTGATCCGGAGTTGACATAGCTGGCGGAGGTGCCTGCTACCATGGTCCGAGGGATGATACCGTCCGGCTCCTCCGTGGCGGAAGGGAGAGGATCAGGTGCCACTGTGACCTCCGGCGAAGGTTCCGGTTGTGGAGAGGGTTCCTCCTCTGGAGTGGTTAGAGAGCCCTTTGGGAGAATCCCGCTCAATAGAGAGGATTGAGCCAGCACCAGCCTGTCCCAACCAGACAGGTCTGCGCCATCCTGGGGGGATACGCCCAGTTCGGCGGCCAGCAGGGCAGTGGCCAGCTGGGTGCTACCGGCCAACCGGGAAAGGGTAGCCGCAGGGTCGCCGGTGAGCCACACCAGCCATAGGGCGGCCGCTGCCACAAACAGGGCGATGCCCTGGCGCAGCCACCGGGAGAATGGTTTCCTTGTCCGTTTCTTTCGCATGAACTGTCACCTCATCCCACTCTATGCGCTGCGGGGCGAGGATAGAACAGAGGAAAGAAAAAACTCCCTCCGCTCGGCGGGAGCGGAGGGAGTGAGAGTATGGCAGAACTCAGGGGTCGGTGCGGTAGCGTTTCTGGGGCACATAGGTGCAGTGGAGCAGTTCATGGGCCTTGTGGCCGCCGGGCTCACCCAAGTAGGTGGCGTACACTTCTTTGACTACCGGATTGTCATGGCTTTTGCGGAACTCCATACCGGAGTCCTGCTTATAGAGCGCTTTGGCCCGCAGGCCCCGCAGATCGGTGAAGGAACGTACGGTAGCCGGATGCAGGGGCTGCCCTCCGCCGTTGACGCAGCCGCCGGGGCAGGCCATGAACTCGATGAAGTCGTACTGCAGCTCGCCCGAACGCACCCCATCCAGCACCAGCTTGGCGTTGTGCAGACCGGAGGCAACGCATACCCGGACGGTCTTGCCGGGCAGCTCATAGGAAGCCTCCTTGATGCCCTGAGTGCCCCGCACCTCGGTGTAGTCCAGGGGGGCCATCTCGTCCCCGGTGAGCTGGGCCACCACGGTGCGCAGGGCGGCCTCCATGACGCCGCCGGTGGCGCCGAAGATGACCGACGCGCCTGTGGACACGCCCAGCATGGGGTCAAATTCCCCGTCGGGCAGGTGGTCAAACATCATGCCTGCCTGGGTGATCATCCGGGCCAGCTCCCGGGTGGTGAGGGAGGCGTCCACCGGCATGCAGCCGTTGGCCATGCGCTGCTCCTCCCGCTTGCACTCGTACTTCTTCGCGGTACAGGGCATGATAGAAACCACATAGATATCCTTGGGGTCGATGCCAGCCTTCTCGGCATAGTAGCTCTTCACCAGGGAGCCGAACATCTGCTGAGGGGATTTACAGGAGGATAGATTGGGCACAAACTCCGGATAGTGCTGTTCGCAGAAACGGATCCAGCCGGGGGAACAGGAGGTGATCATAGGCATAGCGCCCCCCTCCTGGAGTCGGTGGATGAACTCGGTACCCTCCTCTATGATGGTGAAGTCGGCGGCAGTGTCCACATCGAATACTTTGTCAAAGCCCAGGCGGCGCAGGGCGGACACCATCTTGCCCTCCACGTTGGAGCCGATGGGCATCCCGAAGCACTCGCCCAAGGTAACCCGCACCGAGGGGGCGGGGCCCACCACCACATGCTTACTGGGATCGTGGAGAGCAGATAGCACCTCGGCGGTGGAATCCTGTTCGGATAGGGCGCCGGTGGGGCAGGATACGATACACTGCCCGCAGGACACGCAGTCCACTTCACTCAGGTCTCGGTCAAAGGCGCAGCCGATATGGGTCATGAAGCCCCGGTCATTGGTACCGATGACCCCCACCTCCTGCAGCTTGCGGCAGGTGGCTACGCACCGGCGGCACAAAATGCACTTGGAGTTGTCCCGCACCAGGTGCAGGGCGGTGTCCTCAATCCGGGGCAGCAGCTCATCGTTGGCGTAGCGCACCGCATCAATGCCCAGGTCAGCGGCCAGCTGACGCAGCTCGCACTGGGCATTGCGGGAGCAGGTCAGGCAGTCCATGCGGTGGTTGGACAGGATCAATTCCAGGGTGAGCTGCCGGGAGTGGCGGACCTTGGGGGTGTTGGTACGTACCACCATGCCCTCGCTCACCGGGTAGACGCAGGAGGCCATCAGGCTCCGGGCGCCCTCCACCTCCACCACGCAGATGCGGCAGGCACCGATCTCGTTGACGTCCTTCAGAAAGCACAGGGAGGGGATCTTGATACCTGCATCCCGTGCGGCCTCCAGCACCGTGGTCCCGGCAGGGACGGTGACAGGGATGTTGTCGATTGTCAGGTTGACCATTTTCTCTTCCATGTTCGTCACGCCCTCCCTCAGTGCTTGCTTACGGCGTCAAAGCGGCAGTTGGACTGGCACAGGCCGCATTTGATGCACTTGTTTTGATCGATGATGTGGGGCGCCTTCACCGCGCCGGTGATGGCGTTCACCGGGCAGTTCCTGGCGCACAGGGTGCAGCCGCGGCACTTGACCGGGTCGATCTCATAGCGCAATAGATTGCGGCACACACCGGCGGGACAACGCTTCTCCACCACATGGGCTACATACTCGTCCCGGAAGTATTTCAGAGTGGACAGTACGGGATTGGGGGCGGACTGGCCCAGGGCACACAGGGCAGAACTCTTCAGGTGGTAGCACAGCTCCTCGATGGTGTCCAGATCCTCTAGCGTGCCGTCACCGGCAGTGATCTTGCACAGCAGGTCGTACAGCCGTTTCGTACCCACCCGACAGGGGACGCATTTGCCGCAGGACTCGTCCACACAGAACTCCAGGAAGAACTTGGCGATGTCCACCATACAGTTGTCCTCATCCATGACGATCAGGCCGCCGGAGCCCATCATGGAGCCGATGGCAGTGAGGGAGTCATAGTCAATGGGGGTGTCGATGAGCTCGGCGGGGATGCAGCCGCCTGAGGGGCCGCCGGTCTGGGCAGCCTTGAACTTCTTACCGTTGGGGATGCCTCCGCCGATATCCTCAATGATGGTGCGCAGGGTGGTACCCATGGGCACTTCCACCAGGCCGGTATTGGTGATCTTGCCGCCCAGGGCGAAGACCTTGGTGCCCTTGGACTTCTCGGTACCGATGGCGGCGAACTCTTCCCAGCCGTGGTTGAGGATCCAGGTGATGTTGGCGTAGGTTTCCACGTTGTTGAGCAGGGTGGGTTTGCCGAACAGGCCCTTTACTGCCGGGAAGGGAGGCCGGGGCCGGGGCTCGCCCCGGTGTCCCTCGATAGAGGTCATCAGGGCAGTCTCCTCGCCGCACACGAAAGCGCCGGCGCCCAGGCGCAGCTCAATGTCAAAGGAAAAGCCGGAGCCCAGGATGTTTCTGCCCAGAAGGCCGTATTTTCGGGCCTGTCCGATGGCGATCTCCAGACGCTTGACGGCGATGGGGTACTCCGCCCGGACATAGATGTAGCCCTGGCCGGATCCCACGGTGTAGCCGGCGATGGTCATAGCCTCAATGACGGAGAAGGGATCCCCCTCCAGCACGGAGCGGTCCATGAAGGCGCCGGGATCGCCCTCGTCGGCGTTGCAGCAGACATACTTTACCCCATCGTCGCTCTGGGCCTCATAGGTAAACTGCCACTTCATACCGGTGGAGAAGCCGGCGCCGCCCCGGCCCCGCAGGCCGGACTTCTTCAGGCAGTCGATGATTTCCTCCGGGGGCGTCTGCTCGGTTAGAATGCGCTCCAGGGCGGTATAGCCGTCCACCCCCAGGTACTCGTCGATGGACTCGGGGTTAATGACGCCGCAGTTGCGCAGGGCGATACGCAGCTGGTGCTTGTAAAATTGGGTCTCAGACAGGGAAGTGGCGGTCTCCCCTTCGTCCCCCTCCATGTGGAGCAGACGGGTGACGATGCGGCCCTTCACCAGGTGTTCGCTGACGATTTCGGGCACGTCCGCCTCGGTTACCTTGGAGTAGCAGGCCCCCTCCGGGAAGACCATGACGATGGGCCCTTGGGAGCACAGGCCGAAGCAGCCGGTTTTGACGATGCGGATCTCATCCTGAAGCTTATGAGCCTTGAGTTCCTTCTCAAAAGCGGCCAGGACTTTGGGGCTTTCCGAGGAGGTACAGCCGGTACCGGCGCATACCATCACATGGGAGCGAATATGACTCATCTCTCCCACCCCCTTACTCAGCGGCCCCGATGGTGTAATCGGTCACCACGCTGTGATTGACCAGGTGCTGCTCCACGATGGTGGGTACCATTTGGGGCTTCACCTTCACATAAGTGACCTTCTCCTCACCGGGGACGAATACCTCAACGATGGGCTCCAGACGGCACACACCGATGCAGCCAGTTTGGGACACGGTGACGTTTTTCAGCCCGCGCTTCTCGATCTCATCTAGAAAGGCGGTCAGTACGGGCCGGGCGCCGGCGGCGATGCCGCAGGTAGCCATACCCACCACCACACGGATGTGGTCCTCATTGGGGCCGCGCAGATCCATCTGCTGTTTCATCTTTTCGCGGATGGCTCTCAATTCTTCCAGGCTTTTCATAATGCTTCGGCAGCTCCTTCCAATTGGGCTTCCTGTAGGGACAGGTTGTTTTGAATCCAGGTAAAAATCTCCGGCTCGGCCAGGGAAATGTCTTCCCCCAACACGGCTCTCAGTTCTCCAGTGGACAACTCTACCTCCCCCTTGGGGGTAGTGTGGCGATAGCGCAGATCCAGCGTCGGGCTACCTTGAATGAGCAGAGCTACGGTGCCTGCCAGATCTCCCAGCGGGGGGCAGTCCAGGTGTTTACGGTCAAAGGTGGCGGTGACGGTGGTGCCCTGCCCGGGAGTACTCTCCATGGACAAGGTGCCTCCGGTCTGTTTCGCGGCCAGCAGGTATAGGGCCAGTCCCATACCCACCTTTCGGGTGGTGCGGGTGGTGGTGAAGGGATCGGTGGCCCGGGAGAGGAATTCCGGCGTCATGCCCCGGCCGTTGTCGGCGATGACCACGGTAAGCCAACCTCCTGCATCCTCCGTCAGGGTGAGCTCCAGTCGGGTGGCCCCGGCGGAAATGGAGTTCTGCGCCACGTCCAAGATATGAAGTGAGAGCTCTTTCATCCCATCTTGATGTACTTGTCCAGGATGGGACCTACCTGGGCGGGGGTGAGCCGACCATACACGTCATCGTTGATCATCATCACAGGGGCCAGACCGCAGGCGCCGATGCACCGACAGGCGTCCAGAGAAAACAGTCCATCCGGGGTGATACCACCGGAGGCAATGGACAGCTTCTGTTCCACGGCGGCCAGCACATCCGCCGCCCCCTTCACGTAGCAGGCGGTGCCCAGGCAGACGGAGATCTGGTACTTTCCCTTGGGGTTCAGGGAGAAGAAAGAGTAGAACGTGGCCACTCCGTAGACCTCGGACAAGGGGATGTCCAGCCCTTCGGCGACCATGATCTGAACCTCCTCCGGCAGGTAGCCGAAGATCCCCTGGGCGGCCTGAAGCACCGGCATGGTGGCGCCGGGCTGCCCCTTGTGTTCCGCAATCACTTTCCGCAGGCGCTCCTCCTGCTCCGGCGTGCCATGATAGGGTATGGTGGTTTTGCAATTTGGCATGTAAGCGTTCCCTCCTATGGGTAAATTTTCAACCCGAATGGTCTCCTTCTAAAATTCCTGGCCAAAATTCAATAAAATTTTAACATAAATACCCGCTGAAAGCAAGAAAAACATCGCCGTCTGCCTTGGAAGGCACGGGCGGCGATGTCCGTATGGCGATGGAATGCCATTTCATGTTAAAAAAATAACCATTTCAGTGCCGCAGACCGGGTTCGCTCCGGCAGGGTCATCGTCTGAGCCGCATCCGGAATCTGGTCCAGATAGTGGGCGTCACAGCCGATGAGGAAACGTAGCCCCGCCAGATCCGGGCGCAGGCGCAGCTCTGGTGGGCAGCGGGGGGAGAGTTCAGCCAGGGAGAAGCCCATAGCCGGGTCCCAGAGGCCCAGGTTGGACAGGACAGAGAAGGAGTCCCGGTCGATGTGGGCGGGATAGGCCACGCCGCCATAGCCGCGTACGAGCTCTGCGGCCTCGTAGATCCCAATGTCCGCCGCTCCGGCCAGCAGGGCGGTTTCCTCCCCGATCAAATGGTCCTCGCTGTCCATGAGAAGTTGGGGGCCGAAAAAGCGGGGATCGTTCTCCAGAGGCGGCAGTCTTTGTCGCACCAAGTTTCCAAAGGCTTGGGCAGAGGGGAGATCAGGAAAGAGGCATACCACATGGACCTCCTCCCGGCAGGTCAGCTCCATGCCCGGCAGAGCCAGCAGGCCGTACCGGTCCGCCGCCTGGCAGAAGGCGGCGCAGTTGCCCACGGTGTTGTGGTCGGTGAGAGCCACAATGTCATAGCCCGCCAGGGCGCACATACCTGCCAGGTTGGAGGGGGTCATGTCCTCGCTGCCACAGGGGGACAGGCAGCTGTGGAGGTGAAAATCAAAGGAATACTCCTCCATGGCGGTCAGCTCCGCACATTGGCGTCCAGAAGGCCAGACAGGCTTACGGCACACCGGTAGGTGGAACGTGGGGTGCCCAGCAGGTTGACACCCTGGAGGCGGGCCTTCTGGAGCAGAGGAGGGTCGGGTTCTACATCCTCAGTGAGGATGACGCAGGCCAGGTCGGTGAGGGTAGCTACTGCCGCTACATTGACGTTGCTCATAATGGTCAGCCACACCCCGCCGGCGGGGGCCCGGCCCATGACCCAGCTGAGCAGGTCGCCGCAGTAGCAGCCGCCGGACACCGTCCGGCCGCCGTCCTCCAGGTGGAATACCGTCAGGTCCAGGTCGTGGATGAGTTCCTGCACAGTGGTCACGAAACACACACCCTTTCTGTATCGGCCAGTCAGCTCTGGGATGGAGTGTCCTTGGGGAGGCTCCGCCGGCGCCGGAAGGGAGCGGGAAGGTATTCATCGGCGTCATCCCGACCGGCCATATGCTGCATACGTTCCCGCACCTTGAAGATGCAGTCGTCCTCGCTGGCTCGCCCCATGACCACGTCCTCGGCGAAGGCCCGGCAGGAGGGGGCGCCGCAGGAGCCGCAGCGCAGGCCGGGCAGCTGCTCCTCCAGTTCCTGGATTTTGCGCATCTTCTCCATGGCCACCCGGCGGTCCGGGTCCAGCAGGAAGGTGGGGTAGTATTCGGGCTTTTGAGTGGAAGCAATGAGCTCGTCTACCCGGGAGCCGGGCCGATAGACGCTACGGGCTTCCGGAAGGTCCCCCATCAGGCGCTTCATGCGCATGCGGGCGATGAAGGGGTTTTCCACACAGAAGCACCCCCCCAGGCAGCCCTCCGTGCAGGCCCGCAGCTCGATGAAGTCCGCCTCGGGCAGCCGGCCGTCCTCGATTTCCTCCAGCATCCGGATGACGTTTTCAATCCCGTCTACCGCTACATACCGCTGGGCCCGGTGGGCGTAGGATTCTCCGCCGGAGAAGGCCCAGCCCACGCCGCCCCGGCCGGCCAGAGAGAGCTGGGGCAGGGGCTGACCGGCCAGCCTGGACATCACCGGCAGCAGCGCCTTGTACACGTCCCGGATGGCGAAGGCCCCATCCAGCACCGGGGCAATCTGCCCGTCGGGGGAGGAGGCGGAGGTGACCAGGGAGGAACAGGGGACAATGGAGAAAACCCCGATTTCCTGGGGGGACAGGCCGGTTTCTGCCACGGCCTGCTCCCGGGCCAGGATGGCGGCCAGCTCGCCGGGCAGCAGCAGGGGGCAGATGTGGCCCAGAAGGCTGGGGAAGCGGATCTGGATCAGCCGCACTACGGCTGGGCACGCGGAGGAAATTTCCGGAACCGGCCGGTCCGGGTCATCCGGCCGGCCGCACAGGTAGCCGGTGAGCAGCTCGGCGCCGGCGGCCGACTCGTACACGCTGTCAAAGCCCAGCTCCAGCAGGCTGGCCAGCACTAGGTTGGGGTCGTCCAGGTTGTGGAACTGGCCATAGAGGGCGGGGTCGGGGACGGCTACGGTGTACTGGTAGTTCTGCAGGGCGTTGAAGCTGTCGGGCACTGAGGTGACCGCATGGTGGGGACAGACCCGCAGGCAGGTACCGCAGTCGATGCAGCGGTTGGGCAGGATGGTGGCCTTGCCGTTTCGCACCCGGATGGCCTCGGTGGGGCAGTTCTTGATGCAGGTAGTGCAGCCCCGGCACTTCTGATATTCCAAAACCACAGAATGTCGCATGAGAAACCGCCTTTCCGCCAGCCGTGCCGCCGGCTGCAATCTGTATGGGCAGGAAACGGTGGGGAAGCCTTACGGGATGCGTACCACCATAGTGACGGTGGTGCCCACCCCCACGGTGGACTCCACGGTCATCTCGTCGCTGTACTTCTTCATATTGGGCAGCCCCATACCCGCGCCGAACCCCAGGTCCCGGACTTGGTCCCCGGCGGTGGTGAAGCCGGCCTGCATGGCCTGGTCAATGTCGGGAATGCCCGGTCCCTGATCGGCCAGAGTGATGACGATGCGGTCCAGCCCCACATCTACCTGCGCCGATCCGCCGTAAGCGTGGATGACCATATTGATTTCCCCCTCGTACATGCACACGGACACCCTCCGGATGGTGTCGGAGTCGTAGCCCATCCTGCGCAGGGTCTGCTTGACCTGAGAGGAGGCCTCTCCGGCATGGGTCAGATCCCCGCCGGGCACCTCGTAGGTCAGATGCAGCGCCTCCATGTCATCACGCTCCTTTATAACAGCATACCATAGTTTTGGAGGAAATGGAACAGAAAGAGACGTAGAAATTAGGAAATGCCACAAAGACTGGATGCCCGGCGGGAGCTTTTTGTGGCTTCTGTCATTGACAAAAAGCTGTCAAAGCCCATATAATGAGTGCAACACATTAACGCGGTAAACGACTAAATGCTGCGGCGGTGTAAAAATCTTAGAGAGGAGAACTACTCATGGGGAAAGAACGCGTATACAACTTTTCAGCCGGCCCCTCCATGCTGCCGCTGGAAGTGCTCACCCGCGCCGGATCTGAGATCACCAACTATCAGGGATCGGGCATGTCAGTGATGGAGATGAGTCACCGATCTAAGGTTTTCGACAAGATTTTTCAGGACACCCAGGCAAACTTTCGCCGGTTGTTCCGCGTGCCGGACGACTATGCCATTCTGTTCCTCCAGGGGGGCGCCTCTACCCAGTTCTCCATGGTGCCCCTGAACCTCATGGGCAGGACGGGCAAGGCGGACTACGCTGTCACGGGCAACTTCTCCAACATTGCCTATAAGGAGGCGAAGAAGTACGGCCAGATCAATCTGGCCGCCTCCAGCGAGGACCGCAATCACACCTACATTCCCACTCAGGACCAGCTGAAGCTGGACCCAGGGGCCAGCTACTTCCACTACTGCGCCAACAACACCATCTACGGCACCGAGTGGCAGTATGTGCCGGATACCGGGGACGTACCCCTGGTGTGTGATATGTCCTCCGACTTCCTCAGCCGGGTGGTGGATGTATCCAGGTACGGGATCATCTACGGTGGAGCCCAGAAGAATCTGGCTCCCGCAGGGCTGACCATCGTGGTGATTCGGAAGGACCTGGCCGGCCAGGAGCTGCCCTTTACTCCGCTGATGCTGAGCTACAAGACCATGATCGACAAGGATTCCATGTATAACACGCCGCCCTGCTGGTGTATCTATATGTTGGGACTGGTGTTGGAATGGCTGGATAGCAAGGGCGGCGTGGAAGGCATGGAGCGGATCAAGCACGCCAAGGCCCAGCTGCTCTACGACGTGCTGGATGATTCCAAACTGTTCACCTGCCCGGCGGAGAAGGGCAGCCGGTCGGATATGAATGTGGTGTTCCGGACGGCTGACAAGGACCTGGACGCGAAGTTTGTGGCCGAGGCCACCGAGGCGGGCTTCGTCAACCTGAAGGGCCACCGCTCCGTGGGCGGTATGCGGGCGTCCATCTACAACGCTATGCCCACCGAGGGCGTGGAAAAGCTGGCGGACTTCATCCGGGCTTTCGACAAGGCCAACTAAAGCCCTGCCGTGCGGGGCAATCCATTCGGTTGCAATGAGGTGACACTGACTATGTATCAGATCAAAACCATGAACAAGATCTCCCCCAAGGGGCTGGAGCGGCTGCCCCGGGAGGACTATACCGTGGGGGACGATGTGGCCAATGAGGACGCTATCCTGGTGCGCTCGGCCAAGCTCCACGATTATCAGTTCCCGCCCAACCTCTGGGCCATTGCCCGGGCGGGGGCGGGCACCAACAACATCCCTGTGGACCGCTGCTCCGAGGCGGGTATCGTTGTTTTTAACACTCCGGGGGCTAACGCCAACGCGGTGAAGGAACTGGTGCTCTGCGCTCTGTTGGCCGCCTCCCGGGACGTCATGGGCGGCTATACCTGGGTGCGGGAGCAGGCTGCAGCCGGCGCGGACGTGGCCGCTGTGGTAGAGAAAGGAAAATCCGCCTTTGTGGGCCCAGAGCTGTACCGCAAGACCTTGGGCGTCATCGGCCTGGGGGCCATCGGGGCCCTGGTGGCCAATATTGCCTTGTCCCTGGGAATGGAGGTGTACGGCTACGACCCCTACCTGTCGGTGGACGCCGCTCTCCGGCTGGATCGCCATGTCCATGTGGTGAAAGAGGTTCGTGAGCTCTACCGGGTGTCCGACTATGTCACCATTCACATGCCCTATACCAACGACACCCGCCACACCATCAACGGGGACACCATCGCGGCCATGAAGGACGGGGTGCGGGTGGTGAATCTGGCCCGGGGCGAGCTGGTGGACGACCAGGCCATGATAGCGGCGCTGGAGTCGGGCAAGGTGGCCCGGTATGTCACCGACTTTCCCAACAACACCGTGGCTCTGGCTCCGGGTGTGGTGGCCTTCCCCCACTTGGGCGCCTCTACCCCGGAGAGCGAGGACAACTGTGCGGTGATGGCTGCCGACGAGCTGCGGGATTTTCTGGAAAACGGCAATGTGAAGAACTCGGTGAACCTCCCCAATGTGGTGATGGAGCGCTCCGGCGCCCAGCGGCTGTGCCTGGTCCACCGGAACATACCGGCCATCCTGGCCAACGTTACCCTGCAGCTGTCCAACGACGGGGTGAACGTGGAGAACATGACCAACAAGTCCAAGGGAGATTACGCCTACACCATCGTGGACGCAGGCAGCGTGGTGGACCAGAAGGTGTTGGACCACATCGCCCAGATCCCCGGCGTTCTGCGCATGCGGGTGATCGGTTGAGCGGAAAAACAGAAGAAAAAACGAGCCCACAGCCGTTTGGCTGTGGGCTCGTGTGCGTATCGGGCAGAGGTTACAAGGCAAGCAGATGCTGGCCATAAGCGGTCATGCTCAGCTCCGTGCCCAGCTGGTGCAGCTGTTGCCGGGTGATCCAGCCCTCCTGATAGGCGATCTCCTCAATGCAGCCCACATACCGACCGTGGGAGTTTTGCAGGTCGTGGATAGCCTGAGCGGCGGCCAGCAGGCTATCCGCATTGCCCGCATCCATCCACAGGTAGTTGTCCTGCAGGGGGATGACCTGAAGCTGCTCCCGGTGGAGGAATCCCAGGTTGACGTCGGTGATCTCCAACTCCCCCCGGGCGGAGGGGGTGAGGGAGGCGGCGATGTCCAGCGCATCGTTGCGGTAGAAGTACAGGCCAGGGACCACATAGTTGGACTTGGGATGCTTGGGCTTCTCCTCGATGGAGATGGCCTTGCCGCTGTCATCGAACGCCACCACGCCGAAGGGGCGGGGATCATAGACATAGCAGCCAAACACTGTGGCGCCCTGGTTCCCCCCGGCGGCTTTCTTGAGGACGCCGGCCAGGTCAGGGGCCCAGAAGATGTTGTCCCCCAGCACCAGGCATACATCATCACCGGCCAGAAACTCCCGCCCAATGAGCAGGGCATCGGCGATCCCCCGGGCCACTGGCTGGACGGTATAGCGGATGGACATACCCAGCTGGGAGCCGTCCCCCAGCAGGGCGGCAAAGGTAGACTCCTCCCCGGGGGGGACGATGACCAGCACCTGGTCAATGCCGGCCTGCATCAGCACGGAGAGCGGGTAGTAGATGAGGGGCTTGTCATAGACGGGCAGCAGGGGTTTGCATACGGGCTTGGTCATGGGATATAGCCGAGTGCCGCGCCCGGCGGCCAGAATGATACCCTTCATAGGTGAACCTCCACGCGCCTGCAGGCGCTCAGTTATATATGGTGTGGGGCCTTCGGTCTGAGTGGGAATATGTCGGATCAATTATACCTGAAACGGGCAGGGAAGTCAATGAAAGCGGAGGCTCTTGGAGTGAATGCAGAGGGGGATCTCGGGTGTGAGGATGGGGAGGGTAAACTTGCCGGTCCGGAAAACCCGGCGCGATTCAGAAAAGCGCGTTCAGACATCCTTTCGCCCAGCTACATCCGCTGCGGACCACACCTGGGAGAGGGGCAAGTTTTGCTCCCGGGCGATCCGGGCTACGTCCTCATACTCCGGCTTGGTGTGGGTGACGCCCATGCCCTGAGCCTGCTTAATGGACACCGGACCGTAGGGGGTGTCCACCGTTTTTCCAGAGGGCGCCAGGTAGTACTTGCCGCACCGCAGCGCCCGCAGGCCGTTGGTGTTGGTATGGGAGAAGATGTGCCGGGCAAACTCTTCCTCTCGGGCGGGGTCGCACAGCACCGTGAGCTGCCAGCCTGCCCGGCCCTTTTTCATCTGCCCTGGCAGGGTGTACACATCCAGGGCGCCCAACTCCAGCAGCCGCTGGCAGGCAAAGGACAGGGCCTCAGGGGTCATGTCGTCCAGGTTGCACACCAGCTGGCAGATCTCGCCCCGACCCTCCTCCTGGGTCTGGCCCCAGAAGGCCCGCAGACAGTTGGCGGCGGCAAACTGCCGGGTGCCCAGGCCGATGCCCACCTGGTCCACGGTCATCGGGGGCATGGGGCCAAACCGGGTGGCGAACTGGGTGAGCAGGGCTGCCCCAGTGGGGGTGCACAGTTCCCCCTGGATGGTACCGCCGTAGATGGGCACCCCCGTGAGTAGGTTGGCGGTGGCAGGGGCAGGCACCGGGACGATGCCGTGGGCGCAGTGCACCTGGCCGCTGCCCACATGGATGGGAGAGACTACGATCTCATCGGGGGCGAGCAGGTGCAGGGCGTAGCACACCCCGGCCACGTCGGCGATGGCGTCTAGGGCACCCACCTCGTGGAAGTGGACCTGGTCCACAGGACAGCCGTGGGCCTTGGCCTCCGCCTGGGCGATGCGACCATACACTGCCCGGACCTGCTCCAGGACGGGGACGGGAAGGGGCAGGCTGTTGAGGATGGATTGGATGTCCGAGACGTGGGTGTGGGAATGCCCGTGGCCATGGCCGTGGTCATGCAGATGGCTATGGTCGTGGCTGTGTTCGTGATCATGCTCATGGCCGTGTCCGTGTTCGTGATCATGCCCATGCCCGTGGCTGTGGTTGTGGGAGTGGTTGTGGTCGTGATGGCATTCCAGCAGCTCGTCCTCCTCCAGTCCACCCACCGTGACCGCCATATGGGTGCCGGCAATGCCCATGGACTGGGCTGCCCGGGCGGTCACCGCCACCTGGGGCAGGCCCAGGGAATTCATGGCTTTTAGAAATCCCTCCTGGTCGGACAGCAACTCGTACAGCGCTCCCAGCAGCATATCGCCGGAGGCGCCCATGGCGCATTCCAAATAGAGTGTCTTCATTCCTTGGTTTCTCCTTCCGGAGGGAGGCCCTCCATGAGATTGATCCGGCTGGCCAGATAGCCCGCGCCGAAGCCGTTGTCGATGTTGACCACGCTCACCCCGCTGGAGCAGGAGTTGAGCATGGACAGCAGGGCGGATAGGCCGCCGAAGCTGGCGCCGTAGCCCACGCTGGTGGGGACGGCGATGACCGGACAATCCACCAGGCCGCCCACCACCGAGGCCAGGGCCCCCTCCATGCCGGCCACAGCGATGACGCACCGGG
>ULUX01068914.1_pt1 | contig 24153 bp, 24 predicted proteins | sample 1958961 | NCBI WGS metagenome assembly ULUX01 (sample SAMEA4835773, study PRJEB28245) | human gut metagenome | biome: gut microbiome; material: fecal sample | place: Denmark | collected 2008 | reverse complement strand
CGCCCCTGCCGTGACGGCAGGCATGTCCTCCGACAAAGGCAGGTCCGTAGTGCGGAGGGGTTGGTCATTCCCGTCAAATTCCACCACCCGCAGGGCGGTGAGCCGGGGGGTATACTCCATGGCCACGGTCATGCGAAGGGTGTCTGTGCGGAGCGTTCCATCGTCATCCCGGTAGGTGTAATCGGACTGGTGGAATACACTTCCGCCGGAACGGAAGGAATAGAAGGAGGTGTCGGCGTCCAGATAGAACCCGCCCGCCGGGGTGCGGTACACCAGGCAGGGGAGCCAGCTGCCGCCGTCCTCCTCCCGGTCCCAATCCGACGGCGCGTCCAGAGGCGGGCCCCACCAGACGGTGCCGGAGACGGAGAAGCTGTCGCCCTGCTCCGAGGAGAATACCCGGGATTCCTCCGGCCCCGGGGACATTTCGGTAACGCTGGGGACGGTGATGCGCTCATCCTCCCGTCCGAACATCAGCAGCGCCGATCCGGCCATATCCGGGAAGGTGATGGTCTCGGTCGTCTCATCCCACTCCCCCCAGACGATCCCCTGGGGACGGAGATCGGAGTCCGACCCGGCGTCCATAACATCCTGGGGTACATAGACCATGTAGTAGCCTACCCAGCGGTCCGCTCCGGCGCTTTCCCGGACCGGCTGGGCCAGGGCGCAGCCGGTGAGAAGGGCCATGACCAAGGCCGGCATCAGGCACAACAGTCGTCGCTTCATGGTATCTCTCCCTTCTGAGGGCGGGACGCCCTCGGGCTGGAAATTATTGTTTTGCGATAATTCTCTAAGGACACCGTAGCACAGAAATTATTGTTTGTCAATAATTTTTTGGCGCGGCGCACAACAGCCGAGCCTGGTTCTTACTGGTTGGGGCTTCCCCGGACCAGGCAGCTCTCGCTGCCGCCTGCGGCGGCATTCACCTTGCGGCCCTCTCAGTGATGTCCGGACCCGCCGCCGGGATTCTGTGGAAAATTCCTCTGCCCAAATATGAACGTCCTGTAAATTCCCCTGGATTTTCTTGACATGTGACAACTTGTCATGTATAGTGGGCGGAAGATTGCCGTATACCAGAAATTGCAGGCGAGGTGAAAGGAGAGGGCCATGCCCACCAGTACCTTTTTTCATCTCCCGCCGGAGAAGCAGCGCAAGCTGCTGCGCTCAGCAGTGCGGGAATTTTCACAGCAGCCCTATGGGGAGGTGCCCCTCAGCCGCATCATTGCCGGGGCGGAGATCCCCCGGGGCAGCTTCTACCAGTATTTTGCCGACAAAACGGATCTTTTCGTCTATGTCCTCAGCCACTACGGCCACCAGCTCAAGCAGCTGGCCCTGCGGTGTCTTGCGGACTGCGAGGGGGACCTGCTGGCCCTGCCCCTGGCGCTGTTCGACGCCATGACGGCGGAGTTTGCCGCTGCCGGGGAGGAGATCCGGGAGGTGCTGTCCATTCTGCGGCACAACGCGGGCTTTGATGCCGGACGGATGTGCCAGCCGCCGGGACTGGCGGGAGAGCTGCTGGCAGCGGCCAGAACAGACAATCTGGCTCTGACGGAGCCGGAGGATCAGCAGGTTCTGATGGAACTGCTGATGACTGCCGCCGGGCAGGCGGTGGCCGGGGTGGCCTGCGGCCTGCCCCCGGAAAAATGCCGTGAGCGCCTGGAGCGGAAAACGGCACTGCTGCGGCGGGGCGCCGCAAAACAGGAGGATACAACATGCTGCAAGTAAAAGACATCGTAAAAGTATATCAGACCGGCGGCGAGGACGTCACCGCCCTGCGGGGGGTGAGTCTGAGCTTCCGGGAGAGCGAGTTTGTGGCGGTGCTGGGCCATTCCGGCTGCGGCAAAACCACCTTGCTCAATATCATCGGCGGCCTGGACCAGTACACCAGCGGCGACCTCATCATCAACGGCCGCTCCACCAAGGAGTTTACCGACCGGGACTGGGACTCCTACCGCAACCACTCCATCGGCTTTGTGTTCCAGAGCTATAACCTGATCCCCCACCAGAGCGTGCTGAGCAACGTGGAGCTGGCTCTGACCCTCTCCGGCGTCAGCAAGGCGGAGCGCCGCCGGGCGGCGGAGGCCCTGGAGAAGGTGGGACTGAAGGACCAGATGAAAAAGCGGCCCAATCAGCTCTCCGGCGGCCAGATGCAGCGTGTGGCCATCGCCCGTGCTCTGGTCAACGACCCGGACATTCTGCTGGCCGACGAGCCCACCGGCGCCCTGGACAGCGAGACCTCTGTCCAGGTCATGGATATCCTCCAGGAGATCGCCCAGGATAAACTGGTCATCATGGTCACCCACAACCCGGAGCTGGCGGAGCGCTATGCCACCCGTATCATCCGGGTCCTGGACGGAAAGGTGGTCAGTGACAGCAACCCCTATGACGCCGCCGTCCAGCCGGTTGTCCAGGGGAAGAGCCGGGAGAAAAAGCCCTCCATGTCCTTTGCCACCGCTTTCTCCCTGTCCCTCAATAACCTCATGACCAAGAAGGGCCGTACCATCCTCACCAGCTTTGCCGGGTCCATCGGCATCATCGGTATCGCCCTCATTCTCTCCCTCTCCAGCGGCATCAACGCCTATATCAACCAGGTCCAGGAGGACACCCTCTCCAGCTACCCCATTACCATCGAGGCGGAGAGTGTGGATATGTCCTCCATGATCACCTCCCTCATGGGGGCCCGCCACCAGGAGGAGGAAGGGGAGCGGGAGGCCGACCGGGTCTACGCCTCCACCATTATGTTTGATATGCTCAACTCCATGGTGGATGCGGAAACCACCACCAACAACCTGGAGGCCTTCAAGGCGTATCTGGATAATGGCGGCGGCGGGATCGCGGATCTGGCTACTATCCGCTACAGCTACGATATCCCCTTTGATGTGTATACCAAGGACGCTGACGGCAAGATCGTCAAAAGCGATGTCACCGCCATGCTGGAGGAGGCTATGACGGCCCTCTACGGCGGGGATTATACGGCTTACTTTGACACCATGGGCGGCATGTACCAGCAGATGAACGTCTGGGAGGAGCTGCTGCCCGGCGAGGACGGGGAGCTGGTGGGCGACCAGGTGAAGGGCCAGTATGACCTTCTCTACGGCACCTGGCCCCAGGCGGACAATGAGGTGATCCTCTTCGTGGATCAGAACAATGAGATATCCGACCTGATGCTCAGTGCCCTGGGGCTCATCTCCACCCAGGAAATGACCGACAACCTCAATGCCCTCCAGAACGGGGAGTCTGTGGACACCCAGGAGCGCAGCTGGAGCTATGAAGAGCTGTGCAATACCACCTTCAAGCTCATTCTCCCGGCCCAGCGGTACCAGGCCGACGGCCAGGGAGGCTATACCGACCTGGGAGCCACCGATTCCGGACTGCAGCTGCTCTATGACAGCGACGAGGCGGGCATCTCCCTGAAGGTAGTGGGCGTGGCCCGGCCCAGTGAGGAGGCTACCGCCTCCATGGTCACCGGCGCCATCGGCTATACCAGCGCCCTGACAGAGAAGGCCATCGCTGCCACCCTGGACACCGACGTTGTCCAGGCCCAGCTGGATGACCCTGATACCGACGTGATCACCGGCCTGCCCTTCCCGGAGGAGAACGCCCAGGAGCCTACGGCGGAGGAGAAACGGGAAGCCGTGGAGGAGGCCCTGCCCGGCCTCACCGTCCAGGAGAAGGCGGCGGCCTATACCGCTGTCATGAGCCAGCCGGAAGAGAGCTATGTGGAGGATACGGTGTCCGCCCAGATGGAAGGTATGACCCGGGAGAACATCGAGGAGATGATCTCCCAGCAGTATGCCGGAGAGATGGGCGTAGATGCCCAGCGGCTGAGCGACTATATCGCCGGTATGAGCGATGAGGAGCTGTTTGCCCAGGTGGAGGAAGCCATCGCCCAGCAGATCCGCCAGCAATACGCCGCCGGGGTGGAGGCCCAGCTGGGGGCCTTGAGCCAGGACCGGCTGGCCGGTATGCTGGACGCCGCCCTGACTGGGGACACCTTTACCGACGACCAGATCCTCTACCTCTATGACAATTTCATGCCTCCCACGGTGTCTGATTCCACCTATGAGGAGAACCTGGAGCTGCTGGGATATGTGGATCTGGACAGCCCCAGCTCCATCAGCCTCTACGCCTCCACTTTCGCGGAGAAGGACGCTATCGCCGACCTGATCCAGGACTACAACGACGGTGTGGAAAATGAGGAGGATACCATTACCTACACCGACTATGTGGCCCTCCTGATGAGCTCCATTACCGATATCATCAGCGGCATCAGCTACCTGCTGATCGCCTTCGTGTCCATCTCTCTTGTTGTCAGCTCCATCATGATCGGCATCATCACCTATATTTCCGTGCTGGAGCGGACCAAGGAGATCGGAATCCTCCGCGCGGTGGGTGCCTCCAAGAAGGATGTCAGCCGGGTGTTCAACGCCGAGACCCTGATCGTGGGCCTGGGGGCGGGGCTGATCGGTATCGTGGTGACGCTGCTGCTGCTGATCCCCATCAACGCTATTTTGCTACATCTTACCGGCCTGGTGGGGCTGAAGGCGGCGTTGCCGCCGGTGGGCGCCGGGGTGCTGGTGGCCATCAGCGCTCTGCTGACCATCATCGCCGGGCTCATCCCCTCCCGGATGGCTGCCCGGAAAGACCCGGTGGAGGCCCTGCGGACAGAATAACTATAATATTAAGAAGAAGGCCCGCGGTATATGCCGTGGGCCTTCCTCTTTTTGCTTTTCAAATAGAATGGTTCCTCGGAATGGCGCTTTATCAACCCTTTAGGCTGTTATGCCTCCGGCGGGTCCACTTTTGTACGCACAAAAGTGGACGGAAAAAGCGCCAGCCCCCTTCGGGCTGGACCCCCGCCCTTTGTCCAATCGGTCATTATCAGAATTGAAACTGCCCAGCCACTGAATCAGCGCTCTTTTGCATCTGATCTGCGGCGGGTATCTTGTCCGGCTTCGGCTGTCGCCCTTTTGAAGGGATAGAAGCATCTATTATTTCTGCGTCGGACTGCTTGTGCTTATTGAAATCTGGCAGGATTCCGACAACAAAATATGGCAACATCCATCAGCCTGAGGGCCGTCAGGCGAAGTCGGATACCCACCGCACCGATTACGAGGGGCCAGCGGCCCGCAGTGGTTCAGTGGCAATCAAGTATCAAAATTTCGGAGCGTCCGATTAGACAAACCGGGGTCCGGGGTGTCCCCGGCGGCGTTTTCACCCGCCCGCAGGCGGGCGCTTACGAGGCCAACCGCCGCATAGCGGCGGCTCTTAGGCCGAGTGGGGTACTTTTCCGGCGTGGGAAAAGTACCCCGCCCGTGGGTGCGGGAACCCACAAGCCGAAGGGGCGATAAAATGTTATTCCGAGGAACCATCCTCTGAAAACCACCCCCGCCGCCGGAGGGAGCCGGCACAAAAAAGAAAGGAGCCGGCGGTCAAACCGTCAGCTCCTTGAGGACATCCTTATTGACATCGTTGCTGGCCCACACGGCACAGCGCTCCGTAATGGGCAGGGGTCCGCCCGTCAGGGTGGATATATGGCCGCCCGCCTCAGTGATGATGAGGCTTCCGGCGGCGTAGTCCCAGGGGCAGAGGCTGTACTCAAAGAACACCTCCGTGCGCCCGCAGGCCACGTTGCACAGGTCCAGGGCCGCCGCGCCCAGACGGCGGAAGTCGCAGGAGCGGTTCATGAGCTGCTCTGTCAGGCGCATGGTGGGGGCAATGTATTCCCGCTTATAGATGGCGGTACCCATGCCGAAGATGCCCTGGCTCAGAGGCAGGGTGCTGACATGGATGGGATTGCCGTTGAGGAAAGCGCCGCCGCCCCGGCTGGCGGAGAACAGCTCGTCCTTGAAGGGATCATATACCACGGCATACTCCACCTGACCGTCCTTGGCCAGTGCCACGGAGATGGCGCTCTGAGGGATGCCCCGGACAAAGTTGGTGGTGCCGTCGATGGGGTCTACGATAAATACCCAGCCCCGGCTGGGATCACAGTTCTCTGTCTCCTCCTCACCGAAAAACAGGGAACCGGGGAGCAGCTTGGGCAGCCGCTCCTTTAAAAAGGCCTCCACTGCCTCGTCGTACTCCGTCACCAGGTCGGCAGCGGAGGTTTTCTCATGGGTGTGGGACCAGATGTCCCGGGCGGAGAGAACGATCTGTCCCGCCTCCCGGACCAGTCCGGCAATATCATCAAGAATACTCATTTTGTATCATATGCTCCTTTCGGGATGCTTTACAGCAGCGTCCACTCAAAATTTTCCCACAGCAGGCGGCTGCCTACGTCGGTGCCGTCGGGGAGAAGAAACATGGCCACCTGGTTGTCCACGCCGTCGTCAGAGAGCAGGTAGGCGTAGTCGCCGTTGATGGTCTGTACCGTATAATAGACAGGCTCCGTAGAGGAGGACCTCCTTACTATGCCGCCCGGTGGGGCGGTTTTCTGGCAACAGTGTAGCACGGGAAAAAAGTTTTGACAAGAAAGAGAAAAAACTTCTTGACATTGGGGGAGAGATGTAGTATATATTATTTAGGACGTAGTCCTAGTTAGGAGTTATACCGATGGCTGATAGAAGAAATACCCTGCAAAAGGAGATCATCCACCGGACCCTGTGCGACATGGGCTGCCATCCTACTGCCGCCATGGTGTACGATGAGGTACACCGGCAGCATCCCACCATCAGCCGCTCCACGGTGTACCGTGTACTGGGGCAGATGGCGGAGGAAGGTGTGATCTTGCGGCTGGGATTGGCTGGCAGTGATGACCGTTACGACGGCAACATCCATCGCCATGGCCATGTCCGGTGCCGGCTCTGCGGCGCGGTGGCGGATATTCCGCCGGTCGTCATGGGAGTGCCGGAGGATACCGCCGGCTATTTGCTGGAGGATTATGCCGTAGAGTACTGCGGCCTTTGCCCGGACTGTCAGAGACAGTGTCGGAAAGAAACGTTGACCCCGCCATTGGGCGTGTGCAAAGTATAAGGAAACAATTCAAAAAATTTGTTATGATTAAAGGAGAAACGACTATGAAAAAGTGGGTTTGCCCTGTTTGCGGTTATGTTCATGAAGGCGATGTTCCCCCCGAGTTCTGCCCCCAGTGCAAGGTGCCCGGTTCCAAGTTCACCGAGATGAAGACTGAGATGACCTGGGCTGCTGAGCATGTTGTGGGCGTGGGCAAGACCTTCGGCGCCGATGTGCCCGCTGAGGTCCAGGAGCAGATCATCGAGGGCCTGCGTGCCAACTTCAACGGCGAGTGCACCGAGGTCGGTATGTATCTGGCCATGAGCCGTGTGGCTTACCGTGAGGGCTATCCTGAGATCGGCGATTACTGGTACAAGGCCGGCCTGGAGGAGGCTGAGCACGCTGCTAAGTTTGCTGAGCTGCTGGGCGAAGTCATCACCGACTCCTCCAAGAAGAACCTGGAGATGCGCGTTGAGGCCGAGAACGGCGCTACCGCCGGCAAGTTCGAGCTGGCCAAGCTGGCTAAGCAGTACAACCTGGATGCCATCCACGACACCGTGCATGAGATGGCTCGCGACGAGGCCCGCCACGGCAAGGCTTTCGCTGGCCTGCTGAACCGCTACTTCGGCAAGTAATTTGGATAGAGTTCGGAACGTTTCGAGAGGGAATCGGGAAACCGGTTCCCTCTCTTTTTGCGCTACCGCCGCCGAAAGTGGATAAAAAAGTGGGAAAGGCAATTTGTTTTACCCGTTCCAAAAGACAAAAGTGGATATTAGAAAAGTGGATATTGAGATTATACACTTTCAGGTGTTCAGGAAACCAGATGTTTGGAGATTTTTTGACATCTTTTTTTGCCTTTGAACATCTCACAACATCTTTTTACATCACCTGTATTTGTTGCAATATCACTGAGCAAAGCCAAAAGAAAAAAGAATATAATTTTCAACAAACCTATCCCATTATATTGGATAGGTTTGTTGCTATAATACAGTCAGAAAGTGAGAGATGAAACAAGACCTCACAAAACAAAATAATGGTGGCGACCTAAGAAATACGCAGGATGCCAAGAGCATCAGAAAGGATTTACTATGAAGACTCTGTTTGCCGTGAATTTTGCTGAGAACACCATCGTTGCTACCAAGACCACCCTGAAGAAGGCCAGCGTCCCCAACTCCGCCGAATACAAGGCTCTGATGAAGTTGATGAAGCAGAACCCCACCTTCGCCATCGTCGAGAAGGAAATCAAGAAGGCTACCGGCAAGGAAACCTACGCAGGTCTGACCAAGGATTTCATCAAGGAGTATATCACTATTCAGTCCAATTCCGCTGATCTTACTGAACAGTTCAAAAAGGCTTTCGAAATGGGTAAGTTCCCTCTGGTTCGTAAGTGGTTCCTGAATACCTTCAAGAACTTCAACATGGAAAAAGCCAAGGAAGAAATCGCCAATAGCAAGATTGATGTAATCGACAAGATCACTTCCCCCGCCGAGAAGATTGCCGAAGTCAGTCTCGCCAAGGCATCCTAACCCAACAACCAACTACAATTTTAGGAGGATACGAAAATGAAAAAGAACTTTTCTCTGGACATTGCCAATAAGACCCTGACCATCAACTCCGCATTTGCCGAAGCCATCGAAACGGGCGAAGGTGCCGACTATCAGACCTATCTGCGACTGATGAAGGACATCCCTGGCCTGACCGTGATCCGCAAGACCCACGCAACTCCCTCCAAGTATCGCTCCAAGAATGGAGAAACCTTCAAGTGTAATCAGTTCAAGAACCTCAAGTATGAGAACATGGAAACCTTTATGTGGGGTCTGCCGAACGGCGAAGACTACATGAACGAATATCTGTTCCTGAAGAACTATGCAGCCGAAATCCAGACTAATGGATATTCCCTGATCCGTCGTTGGTTCGTGGCACAGTTCCCCATGTTCCGCAAGAACCCCCTGTTCTATATCCATAACACTCCCACTGTCATCTCTTCCGCCGAGGTTGTTGATCAGTATGAGGCAGAGATGGAAAAGGTCGCCTAATCAAGAAAAGGGGATGACGAAATGAAAGGCTCCAAGTATTTGTCAGAATTGGTTGATTTGTCTATGCTTCAAAAGGACAAGTTGAATATCATCCAAGCCCCTACAGGAAGTGGAAAGACCTATTTTGCCCTGAATTATATTCCCGCCGTTGCTGGTGATGCAGTCCATAAAGTTGTCTATCTGATTGACACCATCAACGGAAAGGAACAGATACTCAAAAATTACAATGCGATTTCGGAATACCCGAAATGGAATGTTCAAGTAAGCGAGGGCGGAATTTGGTTTTATGAGGACAATAAAGTGGTGGTTATCACCTATGCGAAGTTTGGGGCACTCCTACAAAAAGACCCCTCTTTCCATCGCCATTTCGACTATATCATTTGTGATGAACTCCACAGCCTAATCAATTTCCAGTATTTTAGTCCCCGCCCCAATCTTCATTCTGTCGCAAAAGAGGGGTTGGAACGGGCAGTTAGAAATGACGGCACAGTTGTTGTAGCCCTAACCGCCACGCCCAACAAGATTAAAAGTGAGTTTCGCGCTCCGTTGGTTGAGGTTCCAATAGACCAAAAGGAACTAATACAGTATGGCGTAGAGGAAACCAAACCTTATACCGATTTGCTCTATTTACTATCGTCTATTGACCCTGAAGAAATAGGCATTTGCTACATCAAGCGAATTTCCGCTATGATTGATCTGGAACGAACGGCAAGAAATATCAGCCTACATCCCGTTTCCATTTGGAGCATAAAAAATACCGATTATCAGATGACAGAGGAACAGTTGGCGGCGCGGAAATCCATATTGGAAAACCACGCAATTCCAAACAAATACAATCTCCTGATAATCAATTCCAGTAGTGAAACAAGCATCAAAATCAAATCCAAAGTAGATTATGCCATCATACACAGCACCAACAAGGACACCCAAATCCAAGTGCGGGGGCGTGTAAATAATGACCTCAAATGCCTTTACATTCCTGTTGCCGACATTACAGAAATTGTCGTTCCTGCGGAGTTTCTAAATGTTCCTTTGACCTCCGCCGAGAAAACTCGTTTGTGTGAAATCCTGAATGTTCGCAACGAACAGGGGCGAAGATACAGTTGGCCGACCATCAAAGAACTACTGATAGAGTTAGATTATCAAATTATCGACGGACGGAAAAACAATTTGAGGGTCAATACCATAATTCCACCGCCTGAATAGATTTCTGCCAATTCTGTATGGTTCCTCATAGGAATTATACAATTTTGGCAGTTTTCTTTTTTGCCGGTTTTGTATGTGTCTTCATAGGTTTCATACAAAAACGGCAATTTTGATTGGCCAAATACCTTGAATGGACTTGCCCTGATTTTTACATAGAGTAGAGGGGGAAACAAGTTTCCCCCTCTCCGAAAGCCTGTGGTTCCCACAGGCTTTATTGATAGAATTTTAGGAGGAATACCAGATGACTTTGTATGAGTATCAAATGAAAAAAGTTCCAGAATATTACCATGGGATGTATTTGGATGGGTTTACCCCTGAAGAAATCTTTTTCGCCCATCGTCAATCCATAAAGCGCAGATTGAAGGAAACGCAGGAAGTAGAACACAATTTTACAGAAGTCAAAATCAATAGTGAAGTGAAGGTGAAAAAATGACCGAGGCAGAGCGAAAGAAAAAGAAGAAAAAGCAGTAGTCCGTGATGGAGGCGGAAATTTTCAGGATTATGGAAAAGAGCCTGAAAACCGCTTTGGACATGGCGTTAGATGATGTTTTCAAAGACTGGAAATGAGAAGAGGCGGGGGCCGTTTGAGAAATTAAACGGCTCCCGCCTTTTGTCGTTTTCTTTCGCTTGGCGGTTTGGCTTACTCTATCGCTTACAATCAGGAAAACCGTTATCCAAAACAAAAACGCATCTCCGAGGGAGTTTTGCCCACGCCTTTTCGACAAGAGGGTTCTGCGAAAGAGTTTTCCCGAAAGGTAGCCCCCTGTTCAATCAACCATCTGTTTTCGACTACACTTCCGATCAGTAAAACCGAAGGGGTAATCAGGCGAAAAACAGGGAATTTCTGTTCAGGGAAGTGTTTCCCCCTTTTCTTGAATATCTTCTTTCACAAACTCGATCAAATCTCCCGGCTGGCAGTCCAGAAGGGCGCAAAGAGTTTCAAGGTTTTCCCATGAAATTCCTTGCTTATTTCTGAACTTCTGGAGTGTGGATTGACTAAGCAATCCTTCTGTGCGGATTCGATTCGTATTGTAGCCTTTTTCCTTTAATGCTGCCAAAATATCCATCTTGTAGCACAGCGGCACAAAACTCGCCTCCTTTTCTATTATCCACATTATAACGCAAGAAATGCACGAATTCAAGTGCAATTCTGCATAGAAAATAGCACTATACTTCGTGCAATTTGTCAATAGATTTGCACGAGTATTCGTGCTAGAATAAAGACAGTTAAGGGAGACACCTAAAGGCAAGTCAAGGCGGACGGGAGTAGTGAAAGCGAAAGCAAGAACGCAAGACAAGAGTGGAACTGGATAAGGGAGAGTGAGATTGCTAAAGGCATAGATGCTTAACGCCAACCACCACTTGCCAAAAATCAAATCCAAAAGGAGAAATAAGCTATGAGCAAGCACGAACTGATTTCCATGATCGAGACCATGAATAACTACGATGATCTGGCTGCCAAGGCGAAAGCCAAGGCCGACGCGATCCGATCTGCAATTAAAGCAGAGATGGAAGAGCGCGATACCGAAGAACTGACTGCCGGGAATTACATTATCCGCTACACCAGCGTGATTTCCAACCGCTTTGACAGCACCACCTTCAAACGGCTGTATGCCGACCTCTACAAAGACTTTACAAAGCCGGTTTCCAGCCGCCGCTTCACAGTCTCTTGCTAAATCAAAAACCGTTCTGCGGGCAGCACAAAGCCCGCAGAACGGGGAAGGGATAGAACATGAAATACGGATATGCGAGATGTAGCACCAACGAGAGCAAACAGGACATTGACCGCCAAGTGCGGGAACTGAAACAGGTGGGCGCGGAGTGCCTTTTTGTAGAGTATGAACACGGCGACGCTGACGATAAAAAGCAGCTTGCCTTGCTCCTGGAGCGGGCCACGCCAGGGGATACAATTATTACCACAGAGGTCTCCCGCCTGTCCCGCTCGACAAAGCAACTTTGTGAGATTATTGATTGTATTCAGAAGCAAAAACTGAGGTTGGAGATTTTGGGGAGCATCACTATCGATTGCCGCAGCGGTGCACTCGACCCCATGACCAAGGCGTTTCTCCAGATGTCCGGTATTTTTGCGGAATTGGAGCTGTCCATGATCCGTGCCCGCGTCCGTTCCGGTATGGCAAATGCGAAAGCAAAGGGAGCTAAGATCGGCAGACCGCGAGTAACTGCGGATGATATTCCTACTGTGTTTCTTCGGCACTATCCTGCTTTTGAGAATGGATACTTGAACGTGTCCGAATTGGCACGAGTTTGTGGTTTGAGCAGAACTACGGCTTATAAATATATTTTCCTTTTAAAAAAATGAAGCAGGGAGTATAATACTCCCTGCTTTTTCACGTTTACATTTTCATATAGTTCATAAAAATCTGTGCTATTTCTGCACGGGACGTATTGCCTGACGGATCCAATATGCCATTTCCCTTTCCGGAAATAATCCCCTTTGAAACGGCCCATTCCATGGCAGTTCTGGCCCAACTACTTACGCTTTCGCCATCAGTATATCCAAGAAGAGAGCCATCGGAAGGTTTGCCAGCTATGCGCCATAGCATTGTGACAAGCTGTTCTCTCGTAATATTTTTATGGAAATACTCACCGTCAGATATGCCATTGGCAATAGCCCACATTCTTGCTTCATCATACCAAGTTGCACCGCCAGCTGTATCAACGCCTTCCATGCGGGCAAGCATGGTAACGACCATTGCGCGTGTTCCAAAGACATTGGAACCGAAGAGAGTATTGCTTATACCTTTCATAAGACCGCGTGTATATACAAATGCTACGGCGTCTTTTTCCCATGCATCGTCCGCAACGTCGGTAAAAGGAAGGGTTACCAATTCAGTATTTTCTGAATCCTCGGGGGGGATGGGATCATTTGTGGAAGGCGGTGTGATAGGGGGATAGTACGGAGGGATTGAAGGGTAGTTGGGAATATCAGGCTGCTGGATTGGTTCTTTATAGTTCGGATTTAGTGCATTGCAATTCGCACAGGTGCGCTTGCTAGTATCCGAAAAATCATGATCAAGCATAGGGGTTTCTTCTTGAGCGACCTGAACCTTACCGCAGATTGAACAGCTGGAACCCTCGGTCAAGCCTGTAGATGTGCAGGTCGCAGCTATCGCTGCATCGGTTTCGTAAATATGATTGTTTTCACCTTTGACAAGAATATAATAGTCCCAATTAAAATACGATTGCAGATTCAGATTTCCTGCCGCATCATTGGCGAAGATCGAACACAACCTCCAGTGCCCGGATGGAATTGTTTCATAAGCGGTCAATGTGTACTCATAGAAACCTGTCTCGTTGTTGTAGGTCATTTGGGGGTATGCAAGTAGTTTGCCGGTTTCTTGATTTTGGATTGACAACGATACTATACCCATTTCCATGTTATCTGTAATTTTGACAGATAAAGTTGCGGATTCACCAATAGAAATTTCCTGATTTGCAATCGCGATCGTAGTATTATCAATTACTGGGGCCTCTGTGTCAGAATTTGTACCGACTACGGTGAATCCAGGATGTAAATTGCCAATAAACTCAGCAACACCAACATGATTCATACTTTGCGCGTTGATAAAACCGATTTGCCAATGGCCTGCGGGGATAGTATCATCAACGGTTAAAGAATAGGTATATCTGCCGGTAGCCCCATCATAAGCCATCTTCAAAAATTGCAACGTCTTACCAGATACAGTGTTGCTTAAGTCAAAAGAAACACTCTCAATATTATCACCGGTAACTTTTACGCTGATTGTTACTGTTTCGCCTGCTCTGACAGTCGTTTTATCAATGAGAATATCTTCTGTATCAATTGTAATGGAGGTGGATGCACCAAAAATCAAAAAAGTGTGTTCATTATTGAAATAAGTACTATTCACATTCTCTGTGGTATCGTAAGCCAATAGTGAGAAAACTCGCCATGTTCCACTCGGGGTGTTTTCATCTATAGTGAGCTGATACTCATAGCGGTTCGTTCCGTCAACTTGATTCATCCATCCATGAATCTGCTCTGAGGAATCATTATTCCAGAAGTTAATTGAAACACGACTCACAGCAACATTATCGGTGACTTCTATAGAAAAAACTATTGTGTCACCTACTGTTGCAGTTGTGGAACTTATTGTCAGGGTGTCCTCGTAAATTACTGGTGCTTGAGAATCCACCACATTCGCGGCAAACGCTTCCGTAGAAAGCAGAGTACAGATCATCAGGATAGTTGCAAATGATCTATAGATTGTTTTCATGTTCTCACCCTCCTATAAAATAAAAAAGTGTGTGATCCACAAACGGAACCACACACTGAAAAACGCATAGCTCCATTTGTTGCCACACAAACTTCTTTGGCCATTCACAGGGAACGCAAAGTGGAGACTGCGTTTTTACCTAAAAAACACACTCTCTGTGATTGGCAAGACATCTAGTTTGTGTGGCTTTTATAGGATATCACAAATGCCCCCAAAAAACAACGTATTTTTCCGCGAAACGAATGCGCTTTTTCTTTTCTTATGATAGAATAGAATAATTAATAATGTAACAAAATGGAGGTGAAGGAAATAGCAAACTACGGAAAATATGTAATTGGTATTCGACTCCTTCTGCTAAAAGAGTATCTGCAAGCTAACGCCGGAAAAGACCGCATTGTACGCCGTGGAGAACTGGAGGAGTTTTTGTCGGAAAAAGGCTATCCAGTAGAAAAGAAAACCCTGTATTCCGACTTTGCCATTTTAGAAAGCGAATTCGGACTGCAACTGGAATATGATGTTCACAAGAAGGGCTACCGCCTCTTGAACCCTCCCTTTGAACCCTACGAACTGCGGTTATTGGTAGATGGTGTGCAATCCTCAAAGTTCATTACAAAAGAAAAAGCCCGTGAGATTACGGGCAAGATTAAGCGCCTTGCAGGCAAAGAGACCCGTGCCACACTCAACCGTCAGGTGTATGTGGCTGATCGCGTCCGCAGTATGAATGATAGTGTGGTAAAGGATGCTGACCGCATCCACGAAGCCATTGCAGAGGGTTGTCAGATTGCGTTTCGCTACTTCCACTATTCGCCGGATAAGAGCAATCCCAAAAGCTATTCCAAAAATGGAAATCAGTTGGTTGTCAGTCCTTATGCCCTCTACTGGAACAACGGAAACTATTATCTTTACGCCTACGATGGCAAAAAGTTTCGGTATTTCCGTGTAGATCGAATGGAGCGTATCAGTTACCCGCTTCCCCAAAAAAGGGAGGGAAAAGAGGCGTTTCAGGAAAAGAACTTAACCGGCCAAAAGGCGAAAGTTTTTGATATGTATGGCGGGAAAGAATATAATGTCCGCATCCGTTTCCGCAATGAACTGGCCGATGCGGTCATTGACCAATTTGGCAAGGATGTTATGATGATGCCTTTAGACGATTCCCATTTTACCATCATGGTCCCCGTGGAAGTCAGCCCAACCTTCTTTGCATGGATTTCCACCTTCGGGCGACGGGTTAAGATACTGGAACCCTCCGTTGTGGTAGATAAAATGCGGGAATTCATCAAAGCAGCCGCAGATATGTATGAAGATGTGGAAAGATGAAGGGAAGGTGAGCAATCACCTTCCCTTTAATTTGCAGATGTAAAAAGATGTTCAAAGATGCCACTAGCAGATCACAGTTTATTTAGATTGTTCTGCAAAATCTCAATTCCTGACTTAGATACGGCAATATAGTATCGCTGTGTCGTGTGAACATTGCCATGCCCCATTTGATTACAAAGCAAGTGGGTGGGAGTATTCATTTCTGCCATTAGGGTTCCGTAGGTGTGTCGAAGAAAATGGTATTTGAAGTTGATGCCCAGCTTGCTTTTAATCTCACGGGAAGGATATTTGAAGGAATTGACTGTCTGGATTGTGCCATCAGGCAAACAGTTTACCAGTTCCGTGGAGGAGATTTTCTTGCCGTCAATGTCATCAATGAAGCGCTGTTTTTGCTCCCGAAGGGGAGCCAGTTCCACTGCATCTTTCTCCCTCTGTTCTGCCCGTTTCCTGAGATGTTCCAGAAGGTGGGGGCAAAGGTAAATTGTCCTTCTGGAATTGCGGGTTTTAGGGGCGACAAGTTTGATTAACCCATCCTGATACTGCATCTGGCAGTCAATGGTGATGGTTCCTGCCTCAAGATCGACGTTCTCCCATTTTAGCCCAAAGGCTTCATTGATGCGCAGTCCGCAATACCGTCCCAGTAAGTAGGCTGTTTCTGCATTGGTGCCTTTGAAATAATCATCCAAGTGGGAAAGTTCCTCCCGGCTGAACGCCACAATGTCAGTATCATCCTCTGTTTTTATTTTCGGCATTTTAATTCTTGTGTCTTTGTTTACGCAAAGTTTGTTGTAAACATCCACATCCAGGTAGTTCCGGGAATATGCCTGACCGAAAATCAGATAGAACATCTTTAAGAAAGCTTGTGTGTATTGATAGGAAAAACCTTCCACATAATAGAGTTCTGAGAGATAATCATTGATCTCTGCGGAGGTAATTTCATCTACAAACCGCTTGCCAAACCTATTTTTCAGGTGGTTTTCCCATAGACTGTCCTGCTTTTGTTTTGTTCGGTAGGCTCTATCAGCTCTGCCGGTTTCACAGAATTCCGTGAACACTTCTTTGACCGTCCGTCTGACTTTTGGGGTGGGTATTTTACCCGCTCGCTCCTGTTCAATCGCTTTGTTTCTAGCTCTGATTGCCTCTGTCTTTGTGTTTAGGGGGTTGCCGAATTCGTCCTTTGCCTTGCGGACATCCTTCTTTCTCCCGTCTGCGGTGATGGTATAGCGAAACGCCCAGTTTCCGCCTTTCAGTTGGTAAACGCCTGTATCATTTAGCTTTGCCATGATGTGCCTCCAAAAAGTGGATTTTAAAGTGGCACTTTTCTGAAATCACTTGCTTTTGGGAGAAGAACTGTGTGGAATAAAACAGCAGAAAAAGCCTTGAAAACTCTGTGTTTCTCCGTAAAATGCGAAGCCATCCCCATAGGACGCGAAGCGGCCTGCCCGTCGGCGAGACAGATGGCTCGTGACGAGGCCCGTCACGGCAAGGCTTTCGCTGGTCTGCTGAACCGCTACTTCGGCAAGTAATCTGATAGTGCCCAAAATCCCCCGGATCGTAAGGTCCGGGGGATTTTCATTGAAGTGGCCCCGCATTGCAAATCCGCCTGTTTGGGATATAATAGAAGCTGGATCTGACACAGGGCGGCGGGCCTGGGTGCTATGACGGGTTTGACAGGAGGCGATCACATGGAATATGAGGGCCAGATCTGCCGGGGGCCTATGGAGCGGGCTTCCTATATGCTTCCCATCTCGGTGGGATGTTCCTATAACCAATGCCGGTTCTGTATGCTGTTCAAGCACCTGCGGTACCGCGAGCTTCCTCTGGAACAGATCGAAGGGGAGCTGCGCCGGGTCAGTGCCATCGGCGGCAATCCCAGACAGGTGTTTTTGGGGGATGGGAACGCTTTCTCCGCCGGGACAGAGCGGATGCTTGCCGTCCTTGCCATGGTGCACCGATATTTTCCCGCCTGCAAGGCGGTACACATGGATGCCACCGTCCATGATATCCTCCGCAAGCCCAAGGAGGAGCTGGCAGCACTGTCCGCCGCCGGTGTACGGACCTTATATCTCGGCATCGAGTGCGGGCTGGACGACGTGCTGGCTCAGATGAACAAGGGACAGACCATGGCCCAGGCCGGTGAGGCCATTGAGAAGCTCCATCAGGCGGGGATGCGCTATGGGGCCCACATCATGACGGGGATCGCGGGGAAGGGACGGGGCCTTGAAAATGCCCGGGCCCTGGCGGATTTCTTTTGCCGCACCCATCCGGATCGGATCGTCAACTTCTCGCTCTTCCTCCACCGGAGCGCCCCTTTGTATCAGGATATTCTCACAGGGCAGTTTGCTCCTGCCGATGAACTGGAGAATCTCCGGGAAGAGCGGCTGCTGCTGGAGCTTCTGGAGACCGACGGCCTCTCCTATGACGGATTTCACGACGGCATCGCCTTCCGGGTGCGGGGGACCTTGCCTCAGGATCGTGAGAAGATGCTCCGGAAGCTGGAGACGGCCATCGGGGCGTATGAGAAAAAGGAACCTGTATATGCTATTGTGCCATAGGGGAAGAGGGAAGAAGTCAGATGTACCGGGCCTTGTCCCAGGCAGCAGTTTTGTCCGCGTATGGCGCACAAATCCGGGGGATATACCTGCCGGGGGTTGTTCTCCCGAGGGAAGTATGATATACTAACTAAGAATGTACGGCCCTGCCCTCCGGGGCAGATGGGCCACTGTTTTGATATGTACGGGAGGTTTGTTATGGCAAAGGAAATGAAAATTTTAAAGCGCAGTGAGATGGACCCCAAGTACTGCTGGAACACAGCGGACCTCTATCCCGACGACCAGGCCTGGACCGCCGCTCTGGAGGCGGCCAAGACCCTCCCGGAGGAAGTGGCGGCCTATCAGGGCAAGCTGGGAGAGTCCGCTGAGACCCTTTACCGCTACCTCTGCCGGGTGGAGGAGATCAACCGTCAGGTGGAGCAGCTCTTTGTCTATGCCTTCATCCGCAACGACGAGGATACCGCCAACCCCACCTATCAGGCCATGAAGGGCCGCTGCTTCAGCTTTATTGTCCAGCTCAGCAGTGCCAGCGCCTTTGAGGGCCCGGAGCTGGTGGCCATCCCTGAGGAGACCCTCAGCCGCTTTTATCAGGAGAAGCCGGAGCTGGAGAAGTTCCGCCGGTACCTGGACAAGGCCCGGCTCAGCCGGGCGCACATTCTGTCCCCGGCAGAGGAGAATCTGCTGGCTGCCGCCGGTGAGGTGGGCAGCGGCCCCAGCGATATCTACCACGCCTACAACGACGCGGATATGAAGTTCCCTGCTGTGGCGGATAAGGACGGGGAGACCCACGTCCTCACCAACGGCTCCTATATCTCCCTCATGGAGAGCAGCGACCGGAAGCTCCGGGAGAACGCCTTCCGGGAGTTTTACGGCGTCTATGACAGTACCCGCAACACCCTGGCCGCCATGCTCAACGCCGAGGTCCGCAAGTGCGTGTTCTTCGCCCGGGCCCGGAAGTATGACAGCTCCCTCCAGAGCGCCCTTCAGCCGGTGGAGGTGCCGGAGGCGGTGTATCACAACCTCATTGAGGCAGTCCATCAGAACATGGACAAGATGTACCGCTACATGGCCCTGCGCAAGAAGATCATGGGCCTGGATGAGCTCCATATGTACGACATCTACGCCAATATGATCCCCGAGGCGGATCAGGAGATCTCCTTTGCTGAGGCCAAGGAGGAGGTCCTGGCGGCTACTGCCGTACTGGGAGAGGAGTACAGCACCGTCCTGAAAAAGAGCTTTGAGGATCGCTGGATGGACATTTATGAGAACGAGGGCAAGCGCTCCGGCGCCTACTCCATCGGCAGCCCCATCCACCCCTATGTCCTTCTCAACCACAAGGATACCCTCAACAGCGCCTTCACCCTGGCCCATGAGATGGGCCACGCCATGCACTCCTATCTCAGCAGCAAGAACCAGCCCTATATTTACTCTGACTATGTGCTGTTTGTGGCGGAGGTGGCCTCCACCTGCAACGAGGCTCTGCTGATGCAGCACCTTCTGAAAAAGACCACCGACAAGCGCCAGCGGGCGGTGCTCATCAACTACTTCCTGGAGCAGTTCCGCACCACCCTCTACCGTCAGACCATGTTTGCCGAGTTCGAGCTGAAGATCCACCAGCTGGCGGAGCAGGGGGAGACTCTCACTGCCGAGACCCTCTGCCAGATCTACTACGATCTCAACAAGCTCTACTACGGTGACGGCGTGGTGGTGGACAAGGCCATCGAGATGGAGTGGAGCCGCATTCCCCACTTCTACCGCCATTTCTATGTCTACCAGTACGCCACCGGCTTCTCTGCCGCTATGGCTCTGTCTGCCCGGATCCTCCGGGAAGGGGAGAGCGCTGTGAAGGACTACTTGCAGTTCCTCTCCGGCGGCTGCTCCACCGATCCTGTGTCCCTGCTGAAGATCGCCGGCGTGGATGTGTCCACACCCCAGCCGGTGAATGAGGCCCTGGACCTCTTCGGCCAGCTGGTGGAGGAGCTGGAGCAGCTCCTGGCGTAAGCCTTAGGCGTCGAGCAGAGATATTCTTCTTTCCTTGAAAGGAAAGAAGCAAAGGAACTTTTGGGGCAAACTGTGTTTGCCCTGGGACAAGAGATATCGTTTGATAGGAGGCTGCGGAGCCTCTGAATGAAACAAAGAAAAGGGCGGGAAAGACTTCTTGCGGTCTTTCCCGCCTTTTTATATGCCTTTGCCGCCTTTAAGAAATCTTAAAGGATTCTTACACCCTTTTGCCTTGTATCCGGACCGGGCCGCTGATATAGTAAGTGTGCTACTTGAGATAGTACACTTTTGGAGGTGACATACATGGTGAGTATGTCTTTACTGCTGCTGCTGGGCGGCATTATCTTTATTCTGCTGTTTATCTATACGGCGGCGCTGCTGCTGAGACGATAGGAGGAGGGGATAAGGTGCTGATACTGGACTACCGGGATGCCCGGCCCATCTACGGGCAGATCAAGGACAGTCTGCGGCGGCTGATCGTAGCGGGGGCGCTGGGCCCTGATGAGAAGCTGCCCTCCATCCGGGCGTTGGCCATGGATCTGTCCATCAACCCCAATACGATCCGGCGGGCCTATACGGAGCTGGAGCAGGAGGGGTTCATCTATTCCATCCCCGGAAAGGGGAGCTTTGCCGCGGTAATGGGCGGCGGTGATCCCGCCCGCCGTGCGCAGCTGATAGAAAAGCTGCGGGAGATCATCGCGGAACTGCGGTATTTGAATGTGTCGGATCAGGAGATCCTGGCACTGGTACAGGAGGGGGGAAAACAATGATCGAGGTACAGGATCTGGTCAAGCGCTTCGGGGGCTTCACGGCCCTGGACGGCGCCAGTATTACCGTACCCGACGGGGCGGTCTACGGCCTGGTAGGGCCTAACGGTGCAGGCAAATCCACCCTTATCCGCCATATTACCGGCGTCTACCGGGGAGACCGGGGACAGGTGCTGGTGGATGGAGAGCCCATCTATGAAAATCCGGAGAGAAAGGCCCTGGTGGCAGCCATTCCTGACGAGTGGTTCTTTTTCTCCTCCGCCACAGTGCGGGATATGATGCGTTTTTACCGGGGATTTTATCCCACCTTCGATATGGACCGCTACGAGCGGTTCAAAGAGGTGTTTGCCATCCCGGAGAAGTCGGTGATCCGGCGGCTGAGCAAGGGTATGCAGAAGCAGGTGGCCTTCTGGGTCACCATGTGCTGCCGGCCCAAGTTCCTGGTGCTGGATGAGCCGGTGGACGGTCTGGACCCGGTGATGCGCCGGCAGGTATGGAGCCTGATGATGAGCGATGTGGCGGAGTACGGCACCACCGTGCTGGTCAGCTCCCACAACCTCCGGGAACTGGAGGATGTGTGCGACCATGTGGGCATCATGAGCAAGGGAAAGGTGCTGCTGGAGCGGAGCCTCAGCGACCTCCAGGAGAATATCGTCAAGCTCCAGGTGGTCTGGCCCTCGGAGAAGGTGCCGGTACTGCCGGCAGAGCTGCCGGTGCTCCACACCTCCCATGTGGGAAGGGTGTATACCTACATTGTCCGGGGCAATGCCGGTGAGGTAAGTCACCGGATGGAGGAGAGCGGACCGCTGATGCTGGAGGCCCTGCCTCTGTCCCTGGAGGAGATCTTTATCTATGAGCTGGGAGGTGAGCACTATGCCGTCAAAGAGATCGTTCTGTAATACCACGCTGCTGAAAAAGAACCTCAGCCGGTTCTGGCCCCTGTGGGGCGGGGCGTCTCTGGTGGGATTTCTGGTCCCTCTGTGGATGCTGCTCAACCTCGGTCAATACGGCGTTGTTCACCTGAGCCGGGAGGACTTCGCCTATGCCGTTTATCAGGTGGTGGCGGTGATCGTGCCTGGCCTCACCTTTGGTTACGCCATCCTCTGTGCCATGATGGTGTGGAGCTATCTGTATTCCGCCCGGTCGGTGGGCCTTATGCACGCCCTGCCCATTGACAGGACCTGCCTCTTTGTGACCAATACCCTCTCAGGGCTTGCCATGATGCTGATCCCCTATGTGACCACGGGGATTCTGGTGTGCCTGATTGCCCTGGGGTGGGGCTTCCTGAATGTGGCGGCTGCCCTGGAAGCTGCGGCGGTGATCATTCTTATCACGCTGACATTTTTCGGCATGGCCACCTTCTGCGCCATGGTCACCGGCAATATCTTTGCGCTGCCGGTGTTCTATGTGATATTGAACTTTGTGTTCCCGGCCCTGGAGGCCCTGGTAAACAGCTTCTCCCAGATGTTCCTGGTGGGCGTCACCGGCATGTATGACGGCAAGCTGGAGTTCCTCTCTCCGCTGCTGCGGCTTTACAGCAAGTTGAATACAGGACGCTACACGGGGATCTACAGCGATGAACCGGCCCGGCTCGTCGGCGCGTCAACAGCAGCCGTCTACGGCCTGGTGGGTATTGCTCTGCTGATCGTCAGCTGGGTGCTGTACCGCCTGCGGCGCAGTGAGAGCGCCGGGGATGTGGTGGCCTTCCGGTGGCTGCGGCCGATATTCCGCTACGGTGTGGCGCTGGCCTCCGCCCTGACGTTGGGCTGGCTCCTCTATGAGCTGCTCTGGTATCCTGTTTTTCAGACCGGCTACTATGCCGACTTTATCCCCATGGTGGTGTGTATGGCCGTCACCGGCGTCATCGGCTACTATGTTGCCTCCATGCTGCTGGAGAAATCCCTGCGGGTGTTCCGCCGCAGCTGGCCTGGTGTGCTCACCGTGTGCGCCGGTGTGGTGATCCTCTGCGGCTGTGTCCGGTTTGACCTGCTGGGCATGGAAAACCGTATGCCCAGCCAGGAGGATGTGGCCCGGGTGACCCTGTCGGTAAATGGACAGGAAGTCGTCGCCACCGCCGGAGAGCCGGGACTTATGACCCGGGTCATGGAGGTCCACCAGGCGATGGTGGAGGATGCGGACTATATCCGCAGCACAGAGCGGGGGTATGACGACACGGGGGACCGCATTGGGACGGAGTATGTGAATCTGCGCTACTACGGCCCTGACGGGGATAGCATCCTCTACCGCAGCTACCGCCTGCCGCTGTCTGCCGAGCGGTTAGAGACGCCGGGCACCTATGAATATCTGCTCCAGCAGCTGCTGACCGATCCGGAGGTGCGGGTGGCCCAGGTAGCGCTGCCGCAGGGCAGCATCATTGTCGAGGCCTCTATGGACGATTATGCCAATGGCCGCCACGACAGCTGCGACGGCGATAATGCCGAGGCCATCTACCAGGCCCTCCTCCAGGATGCCCGGGAGGGGAACGTCTACGCCAATGGCCTTCTCTACCAGGACAGCGAGACCTATTCCGCCTCCCTCATCATCCATGCTCTGGTGAACAATGATGATGTTTCCAGCAGCCAGTCGGTCTATGTGGACCTCACGCCCCGGATGACCCATACCCTCCAGGCATTGAAGGATGCGGGACTTCTCACCGAGGAAGCGCTGGCCACCTGGGACTCGCAACTCAGCGGTACCGAGATCTCCACGGTGGAGCAGGCCTGAAAATACCATAGACAAAAAACTGCCATTCCCCGGCCTGGAAAAGGCCGGGGAACCGCTTTTTTGGGGTAGGCGCACAATTTTCAGGGGGCGTGACGGAAATTTCCTGTTGCCCTGGAGGGAGGAGTGTGGTACAATCTCTGCTGGAAGTTTGCCGCCCGGTTCCGGGCGACAGATCCTGCGGGACCTTGGACCGCGTGCCTCACGGCTGCTGTCCGGTCCCTTTATGAGCTGGTGATCCGCCACTGCGGCGTGACCGGAAAGCTCACTTTCTGCTGCGGGCATGGGTGCTGCCCTCTGCACGGCGTTCTAGCCGGAGCCGGAGCGGCGGGCGGCGGCTTGTCTG
>ULUX01044204.1_pt1 | contig 24371 bp, 18 predicted proteins | sample 1958961 | NCBI WGS metagenome assembly ULUX01 (sample SAMEA4835773, study PRJEB28245) | human gut metagenome | biome: gut microbiome; material: fecal sample | place: Denmark | collected 2008 | reverse complement strand
CAGAGCCTTGGCCTCGGCAATGGCCTTCTCCTGGGCCGCAGGAGGACACTCCTCGTAGCGGACGAAGTGGAAGGTGAAGGAGCCGCGGGACTGGCTCATGGAGCGCAGGTCGATGGCGTAGGTCATCATCTCCGCCATGGGGACCTCAGCCTCTACGATCTGGTCGCCGTCGCCAGTGGGGGTCATACCCATAACACGGCCGCGGCGCTTGTTCAGGTCGCCGATGATATCGCCCATGTAGCTGTCGGGAATGGTGACCTTCAGCTCGCCGATGGGCTCCAGCAGGACGGGAGACGCCTCGGGCAGAGCGGCCTTGTAGGCCAGCTGAGCGGCGGTCTTGAAGGCAATTTCAGAGGAGTCAACCGGGTGATAGGAACCGTCCACCAGGGTGGCCTTCAGGAACACCACAGGATAGCCGGCCAGGACGCCGTGGGCGCAGGCCTCACGCAGGCCCTTCTCAACAGCGGGGAAGAAGTTCTTGGGCACGCTGCCGCCGAACACTTCCTCGGCGAAGATCATATCCTCGCTCTCCTCCTGGGGCTCAAAGACGATATGGACATCACCGAACTGGCCGCTGCCGCCGGTCTGCTTCTTATGACGGCCCTGCTTACGAACCTTTTTACGGATCTTCTCGCGGTAAGCCACGCGAGGCGTATCCAGCTCGGCTTCCACACCGAAGCGGCTCTTGAGCTTGCTGACCAGAACATCGATCTGGATGTCGCCGGCGCCGGAAACCACCACCTGATGAGTCTCGGCGTTGTTGACCACGGTAAAGGTGGGATCCTCTTCGTTGAGGCGGATGAGGCCGGTACCCACTTTCTCGTCCTGACCGCGGGTCTTGGGGGCGATGGCACGGGAGTAGCAGGGCTCGGCGAACTTGACCGCAGCCAGCTTTACCACCTTCTTGGGATCACACAGGGTATCGCCGGTCTTGAGGCGGTCCATCTTGGCAATGGCGCCGATATCGCCGCAGGCGATCTCCTTGACTTCCTCGGTCTTCTTACCGCGGATGGTATACAGACGGCCCAGCTTCTCAGCCTTGCCGGTGGAGGTGTTGTACAGGGTCATATCGCTGGTGATCTTACCGGAGACCACCTTGACCAGGGAGTACTTGCCGTACTGATCGGAAATGGTTTTGAATACGATGGCGGCGGTGGGGCCATTGGGATCATGGGCCACTTCCACCTCGTTCTCACCAGCCTCGTCGGTGGCGATCTCAGCGGGCATCTCCGCAGGAGAGGGAACCAGATCCACGATGGTCTGCAGCAGCATCTCGGTGCCCAGGCCCGTAAAGGCAGAGCCGCAGAGGACGGGGGCGATGGTGCCTTCCCGCATACCGACCTTCAGGCCGTTGTGGATCTCTTCCTTGGTGAAGGGCTCACCGGAGAAGAACTTTTCCATATTCTCCTCGGTGGTCTCCGCCACAGCTTCCATCAGCTGATCGTACAGCTCATCCACCACGTGGACCTTGCTCTCGGGGATGGGGATCTCCACACGCTTGCCCTTCTTGTCGTCGGGCATCTTGTAGGCCTTCTTGTTCAGCACGTCGATGATGCCGATGGTGCGCTTGTTCTCGTCCCAGATGGGGGCTACCACAGGGGCGATGGACTTGCTGAGGTTCTCGCGCAGAGCCTCCAGGGTGGTGGAGAAGTTGGCGTTCTCCTCATCCTCCTTGGAAATATATACGATGCAGGGCTTCTTCTGAGACTGGAGATACTTCCAGCCGCGCTCGGCACCGACGGAAAGGCCGTCCTTGGAAGCACAGACCAGCACGCCGACCTCGGCGGCCCGGAGACCGGACTGCATCTCACCTGCGAAGTCAAAGTTGCCGGGAGCATCCAGCACGTTGATCTTAACGCCCTGATAGGTGACGGGAGCCATAGCCAGAGAAATAGAAATCTGGCGCTTGGTCTCCTCACTGTCATAATCGCAAACGGTGTTGCCGTCTGCAGTCTTGCCCAGACGGTCGATAGCACCGGTGATATACAGCATGCTCTCCACCAGAGAGGTCTTACCACTGCCGCCGTGACCCAGCAGGCAGATGTTGCGAATGTCCATATGCGTTAGTCTCCTTCCGTTTATCTCGTTGCAAAAGCGGAAACCGCTTAACGAACCGATTATATAATATTTCCCGTTTTAGCACAACTGGAATTTTATTTTGCCATGGATTTTTGATAAAACTGACAAAAGAGACTGTTCCTTTTCTCACATAGTCACAATGAATACCGCCTGTCAGCTCTTATCCACACTCCACAGCAGCGGGAGCATGGGGATCACCCACAAGAGCAGGTAGGTCAGCAGCAGCATCGGTGTCAGCACGCTGTAACTGCCGGTAAAGGTGAGATAGAACCCCACCAGAACGCCAAAGACGCTGCTGAGCATGGAAAGGAAGTTCCCGATACGCACCGTGTGGCACAGACGGCGGCTGCCGGCCACCATATCCACGAAGGGGAAGAGGCCCTCCCGGTACAGAATACCGTTGGGGGCACCGCCCTCCCGGTCCGGATCAGACATGGCCAGCCGCTCGCTTAGCTCCGGATAGGCCGCGCCGCCATCAGAGCCAAAGCGGGTTTTGAGAAGCTTGGGGGTAATATTGCCGTCCCGTACCGCCAAAGCCAGGTGCAGACCGTTCCGGGACAGGGCCCGGACAGCTGCCTCCACCAGTTCCGAGGTGTTGTACTTTACGGCAAATACTGCTGTCAGCTCGCCATCCACCGCCAGGCACACCGTGGTGCGGGAAGGCATGGTGGCAGGGAGACGCACAGCCTTGTGGCGCATAAAGGCCGGAGTACCCACCAGAACGGTCTCACCGTGGATCATACCGCTGAGGCCGTTGTCATCATGGATATGGAAATGCTCCAGAGGCTGCAGGGCGATCCGCTCTCCCTTGCAGATATCTCCGAAGATCCGGCCCAGGCAGCCGCCGGCACGGACGGTGAGCGTGGCCGCGTAGGAAATGGCGTGGTTGCGTTCCTCGCCATAGAGCTTCAAACCATTGAGGGCCACCGTTCCCTGGGGGAACAGATCTCCGTCGGTAACAACGATCCGATTGGCAGAAGCCAGCATGGTTGCGCCGTACTGACCGGCTACTGCCGCACCGCTGCGGGCAAGCCTTGCTGCCAAACGGCCAAAGGGGACAAAATAGACCAGCGGACAGACCAGTGCGCTGGAAGTGCACAAAATCACCGACCAGCACCACAGCAGATCCTGCCCCCGGCCCTGGCCCACAGAGGCCAGAACAGAAAACACCAGGGACGCTGCCGCCAGCACCGGCAGCAGAAGGCGCTGCCACTGGGCAGCGGTATCCTCCACAGTGGCCCGGGTATAAAAGCCGGTGATACTGCCCCGGCCTTTTGCGATTCCCTCCGGGCAGCAGTCCACCACATGGCCAGGCGTGCCCATGGCGCCGATGCGGAAGGTTTCCCACATGCCACGGTGGTAATCCGTCAGCCCCCACAGGGTAAATACTGTCATCAGAGCCGACAGTCCCCCCAGAGGTGCCACAGCGGAGCGTTCCGGAAGCAGCAGCAGGGTCATCTCATCCAGCAGCGTCACCAGATTTCCCAGGGCGGCTGTAGCATAAATGGTAAAATTCTGTTCCCGCAGGCCTTCCAGAGCCGCCCGGAATACCGGCCAGCACAAAAGGCAGATCAGCGCCTGGGGCACCAGTACGCAGATGGCAGAATTTCCTATGTTATCACTGAAGAAGGGGATCGTTACACCGGCTTGTCCCAGAAGCCAGGGAGCCCACAGCAGCAACAACATGGGTACAGAGAGCAGCAACCCTTTACGGCACTCATAATACCGGCGTTTATGCTGAGCGGCGGCCGGTCCCAGAGCAGGTTCCTGACCGATATCCGGCAGAGGATGGCGGAAGGAGGGCTCCTTGCGCTTCATCTTCTTGGGGGCGTTCTTGCGGCGCTCCTTTTCCAGCCGTTTGCGGAATTTTTCCTGGCGGCGCTCCTGCTCCTCCTTTACCGCATCTACCGTGCTGGCTACCACATCTTCCATGGTCAGTGCCGGTCCAGCCTCTTTTTCTGCCTCTCCGTCACCGGAGGCGGCACTATCCGTTTCTTCAGAGGGCCCCTCCTGGTGGGCTTTCGCCTCATCTTGTGAGGGGTTGCTTTCTGCCGGTGCTTCTTCCGACAGGCCGAAAAGCTGGTCCGGCAGGATGTCGTCCAGGTCTGCATCTGGTTCCAGGGGGGGAGGCGGTTGGGACGGCTCCTCCTCTGTCAGCTCAACGGGAGGAATATCTTCCTCCCCCTCTTGCTGCGGCGGAGTAGGAAAACGAAGGACTTTGGAGATCCTGCGGCGGATCCGTCCCTTTGGCTGGGATGGTGCGTCCTCCATCTGATCAGAAGGCTCATCTGCCGCTTCTTCGGACGCGTCGTGATGGCTGGCCGTTTCCTCCGCCGCCACAGCCGGTGCCTCCTGCTCCTCCGCAGGTTCCCCGGAGGAGATGTCGTCGCCGGCTGCCGGAGCAGGCGCCTGATCCCCGGACACAGAGTGGGAGTGGCTGCCATACTCCGCCAGAATGGATTCCAGACTGATGTTTTCCTCTGCGGAAGGATCAATACCCTGCAAGAGCCGCTGGGTGTCCATCAGGGAATCATACTGGTTCGGTTCTTGTTTATCTGTCATGACGGTTCCTCGCTGTCTGTCACTCAGGCCAGCCGCTGCCGCAGAGCTTCATAGAGCAAGATAGCGGCGGCCGCTGAAGCGTTCAGAGATGATATCTGTCCCTTCATGGGGATGCTCACCAGAAAATCACAGTTTTCGCGGACCAGGCGGGTCATTCCATCCCCTTCGCTGCCGATCACAATGGCGGCAGCATTTTTCAGATCCGCCTTGTACAGGGATACCGTACCTTCCGCAGCTGCGCCGAACACCCAGATCCCCTGCTTTTTCAGATCTTTGAGGAGGGCAGGGATATTCGGCACCCGGGCCACCGGCATATAGCTCACGGCGCCGGCGCTGGATTTGGCCACTACGGCGGTCAGTCCCGCACTGCGGCGCTTGGGAATGATCACGCCGTGGGCACCGGCACACTCCGCGGTACGGATGATAGCCCCCAGATTGTGGGGATCGGAGATCTCATCACAGACCACCAGCAGCGGTTTCTCTCCTCTGGCGGCCGCTATGCCCAGAATATCCTCCACAGCGGCATATGCCCGTGCCGCCGCTACGGCAATGATTCCCTGATGGCTGTGGGTCTGGCTCATGGCATCCAGCTTCCGCCGGTCTGCTTCTACTACCACAGCACCCGCTTTGCGGGCATCGGCGGCGATCCGGCTGAGGGTACGGTCGGTTTCTCCCTTGGCCAGATAGATCTTGTCAATCGCGGTTCCCGAACGAAGTGCCTCTGTTACAGCGTTGCGGCCTTCGATCATGCCGTCGCAATCCCCTTCGGGCCGTTGCATATATTCTCTCATGTCGTGCTCCTTTGCGGTGTTTGCCCGGCACGGGGCCGGGGTTCCGGGGCGACGGAGAAAAATGTCTAGTTTTCTGTTACCCCATATTATCGTAAGTATAGCACAGCAGATGCGGCATAATAAAGGGGGATTCACAGAAATTTCACAGAAAATCCGCAGTCAGTTCTTGTGACAGGGAAGATTTTGTGGTACCATTCTCGATAGACGAGCGGCAAACCGCTCTGCGGTTTGCTTCAATAGAAGGAGAACGTAATGAACGACAATCAGAAAAAGACCCCGAACAATAACAGAAATAAAAAGAATCTCAGCGGGCTGCTGATCCTCCTTGCCTGGGCTGTTGTACTGACGGTGGTGTTCAACTACCTGTCGGCTTACAGCAAGGAGGCTACCAACGCCGCCACGACCCAGGAGATCGACTACAGCGAGTTTATCCAGATGGTCAAGGACGACAAGGTGGAGGAAGTCATCTTCACCGACGGCATGCTGGAGATCACCCCTGTTGACGGCTATGTGTATGTGGATGAGGATGGCAAGGAGTACGACGAGAACTACACCCTATTCACCATGCAGATGGGCAGCTACGGCGTAGGCCTTCTCGATCTGCTGGATGAACACGGCGTGAAGTACACCAACCCCTATGAACCGCAGATGTCCCCCATTCTGGAGTTCATGCTGACATACATCCTGCCTACCATTTTGATGGTGGGACTGTTTGTCCTCTTCATGAATTTGATGGCCCGCCGGGGCGGCGGTATCGGCGGTATCGGCAATGTGGGTAAGTCCAACGCCAAGGTCTACATGGAAAAGACCACCGGCGTCACTTTTGCCGACGTAGCCGGCCAGGATGAGGCCAAGGAATCCCTGGTGGAGATCATCGACTTCCTCCACAATCCCGGTAAGTACACCGCCATTGGCGCAAAGCTCCCCCGGGGCGCTCTGCTGGTGGGTTCCCCCGGTACCGGTAAAACCCTGCTGGCCAAGGCTGTGGCCGGCGAGGCGGGCGTGCCCTTCTTCTCCATCTCCGGTTCCGGCTTTGTGGAGATGTTCGTGGGCGTAGGCGCCAGCCGTGTCCGTGACCTGTTCCAGGAGGCTGCCAAGGTAGCTCCCTGCATTATCTTCATCGACGAGATCGACGCTATCGGCAAGACCCGTGACACCCGCTTCGGCGGCAATGATGAGCGGGAGCAGACCCTCAACCAGCTGCTGGCGGAGATGGACGGCTTTGATCCCTCCAAGGGCATTATCGTCCTGGCCGCCACCAACCGGCCTGAGGTGCTGGATAAGGCTCTGCTGCGGCCCGGCCGGTTTGACCGGCGGATCACTGTGGACCGGCCCAATCTGGCGGGACGTCTGGCTACCCTTCAGGTCCACACCCGTAAGATCCGTCTGGCGGAAGATGTGAATCTGGAAAAGATCGCCCAGGCCACTGCCGGCTGTGTAGGTGCGGATCTGGCCAATATGGTCAACGAGGCCGCTCTGCGGGCTGTCCGCCACGGCCGCCACGCGGTGAATCAGGAGGACCTGCTGGTCTCCTTCGAGGTGGTCATCGCCGGTGCGGAGAAGAAAGGTACCGTTATCACCGAGCAGGAAAAGAAGATCATCGCCTATCACGAGGTGGGCCATGCCCTGGCTGCCGCCAAGCAGAAGAATGCCCAGCCCGTTACCAAGATCACGATCGTGCCCCATACCGAGGGTACGCTGGGTTACACCCTCCACCTGCCGGAGGAAGAGAAGTTCCTTATGAGCAAGGAGGATATCCTCACAGAGATCCGTACCCTGTTGGCAGGCCGCTGTGCCGAGGAACTGGTATTTGATACCCAGACCTCCGGTGCTGCCAACGATATCGAACGTGCCACCGAGCTGGCCCGGAATCTGGTGGCCCGTTTCGGTATGAGCGATACCTTCGGCATGATGGCTCTGGGCAGTGTGCAGAACCAGTATCTGGACGGCGGATACAGCATGAACTGCGCCCAGGAGACCTTTGCTGCCGCCGACCGGGAAGTGGCCTCTCTTCTCCAGCGCTGCCACGCTGAGGCGCTGGAGCTGCTGCGGCAGAACCGGGAGATGCTGGATGCCGTTGCGGCCTACCTGATCAAGAAAGAGACGATTACCGGCGCCCAGATGATGGCGATTCTGGAGGGTCGGGACCCCGATCAGGAGGAGTACTACGGCGTACCTGCCCAGCGGGACAACACCATTGAGGCGCCCGCAAAGCATATCAGCATGACCAGCGAGCCTATCGCCATGCCCACTGCCTCCGCGGATCTGCCGGAGGCCTCCTCTGAGGAGGAAAAGAAGGCAGATGACGGCCAGGAGCCCAAAGACGGGCAATAAAAGACGATTACTGACGGAAAGCCGCTATGGCTTTCCGTCAGTAAAATATGCAGGAGGAGAAGAAAGAATATGGAGTATATTACACTGGGAAAAACCGGCCTGAAGATCTCCCGGCTGGGCTTTGGAGGCATCCCCATCCAGCGGGTCGACGCCGCTGCTGCCGGAGAACTGCTGGAAGCTGTCCGCGCTGCGGGCATCAACTACATCGACACCGCCCGGGGCTATACCGTCAGTGAGGAGCTGATCGGTCAGGCCATCGAGGGCCATCGGGACGAATTCATCCTAGCTACCAAGTCCATGTCCCGGGATAAAGCCAGCATGGAGCGGGATATCGGCATCAGCCTGAAGAACCTGCGTACCGACCACATTGACCTCTATCAGGTACATAACCCCACGTTGGAGCAAATCGACCAGGTATGTGCCCCTGGCGGCGCTCTGGAGGCGCTGATGGAGGCCAAGGCTGCCGGCAAGATCGGACATCTGGGCCTTACCGCTCACAGCATCGAGGTGTTCCGCCGGGCGCTGGAGGAATCCTGGGTGGAGACCATCATGTTCCCCTACAACCTGGTGGAAAGCCAGGGCGAGGATCTTATGGCCCAGGCCAAGGCTCAGGGTGTGGCTGTCATCGCTATGAAGCCCCTGGCCGGCGGCGCTATTGAGGATGCCCGTCTAGCCCTGCGCTACATCAACCGCAATCCCAATGTGACCGTTGTCATTCCCGGCATGTACAGCCCCGAGGAAGTGAAGCAGAATCTGGAGGCCATGGAGGATACTGCTCCTCTGTCCGACCAGGAGAAGGCCCGCATCGAGGAGATCCGTCAGGAGCTGGGTACCAACTTCTGCCGCCGCTGCAACTACTGTGCCCCCTGCACCGTGGGCATCAGCATCCCCAATGTATTCCTGTTCCAGGGATATCTCAGACGCTATGGCCTGGGTGATTGGGCCCGTGACCGCTACAGCTCTTTGGCCGCGAAAGCTGGTGACTGCGTGGAGTGCGGTGCCTGCGAGGAGCGCTGCCCCTACCACCTGCCCATCCGCGAGATGCTCAAGTCCGCAGCCAAGGATTTCGGCGCGTAAGTTGGAAAAGTTGGGGAAAAGTTTCATTTTCCTCTTGCACCGCCGGAAAAAACGTGCTACAATGCCCCTAGTTTTAAGTTAAGGAGATCGCTTCCATGACTTCTGTCCGCCTCAACGCCGTATATTTTTACTTTTACTTTATCTACACAAGTAGATAAGGTTAGTTTTGCTGCGGCGAACCGGTGGAGAGGATCCTATATCATCCATTTAAGGTCTTACAGCGAAACCGCTGTAAGACCTTTTTGTTTTAAAAAACTCCAGGTATTGTGCCGGAAGAAGGAGAAATCAATATGATCGTCGTACTGAAGAAAAATGCAGAGAAGCAGCAGGTAGAGGTGTTCAGCTCTTGGCTGCACAGCATGGGTCTGGAGACTCATATGTCCGTTGGTGAGAACCACACCGTTGTGGGCTTGGTGGGCGACACCTCCCGGGTGGATATTGAGAGCATCATGGCTCTGGATATCGTGGAGAGCGTCCGCCGGATCCAGGAGCCCTATAAAAACGCCAACCGCAAGTTCCACGAGCAGGATACGGTGATCACCCTCTCCACCGGCGCCAAGATCGGCGGCGGCAACTTCCTGGTGATGGCAGGGCCCTGCTCTGTGGAGAATGAGGAGCAGATCATCTCCGTGGCTCAAAGCGTCAAGGCCGCTGGAGCCCAGGTGCTCCGGGGCGGCGCTTTCAAGCCCCGGACCTCCCCCTACGCCTTCCAGGGCCTCCACGAGGAGGGCATCCGCCTGCTGCTGAAGGCCCGGGAGGCCACAGGCCTGCCCATCGTCACCGAGATCATGGACGCCCAGCACCTGCCCCTCTTCGAGGACATCGACATCGTCCAGGTGGGCGCCCGGAATATGCAGAACTTTGAGCTGCTCAAGCAGCTGGGTAAGCTCCACAAGCCCGTCCTTCTCAAGAGGGGCATGGCCAACACCCTTCAGGAGCTTCTCATGAGTGCTGAGTACATTATGGCCGGCGGCAACGAGCAGGTGATCCTCTGTGAGCGAGGCATCCGCACCTTTGAGACGGCTACCCGCAACACCATGGATCTCTCCGTGATCCCGGTACTCCACCGTCTCAGCCACCTGCCGGTAGTGGTAGACCCCAGCCATGCCACCGGCAGCTACCAACTAGTTTCTCCCATGGCTCTGGCTGCCACCGCTGCCGGAGCCGACGGCCTCATCATTGAGGTCCACAACGACCCGGAGCATGCCCTGTGCGACGGGCCTCAGAGCCTGCGGCCGGAGAAGTTCGCCGACATGATGGATAAGATCCGGGCCATCCGCCCCTATGCCGACCGGTCCTTCACCACCGGTCAGCTGGTACTGGAGTAAGGAGGCTGCCATGATCGAGACAGTTGGCGTGGTGGGCCTGGGCCTTATTGGCGGCAGCATTGCCAAGGCCATCCGGGCCTACACCGGCTGCACCTTGTACGGTTATGACGCCGACGGGGCGGTGCTCAGCCGGGCTGTGGATGACGGTGTTCTCTCCGGTGTGCTGACTCCCGAGGGGTTGAGCGGTTGTGACCTGGTGGTGGTGGCCCTGTATCCGGAGGCTACTGTGGACTATGTCACCCGCAACCGGGCATATTTCCGTAAAGACGGACTGGTGATGGACACTGGCGGCGTCAAATCTGTGGTCTGTACGCCTCTAGAGAAGATTTCTCAGGAGAGCGGTTTCCACTTTGTGGGCGGCCACCCCATGGCGGGCATTGAGCGCTCCGGTTATACAAATGCTTTCCCAGAGCTGTTTAAGGGGGCATCCTTGATCCTCACCCCCTATGACAGTACGCCGGAGGATTGCGTGGAGGAGATCTGGGATCTGTTCCGGCAGCTGGGCTTCGGCCATCTGCAAATCGCCACCCCCGCCCGGCACGACCACATCATCGCGTATACCTCCCAGCTGGCCCATGTAGTGTCCTGCGCCTATGTGGGCAGCCTCTCGGCCCCTAATTTCCAGGGCTTTTCCGCCGGCAGCTTTCAGGACATGACCCGGGTAGCCCGGCTCAATGAGGATATGTGGACAGAGCTGTTTCTGGAGAACCGGGAGGCCCTGGCCCGGGAGATCGACACCCTGGTGGAGGAGCTGGCGGCCTTCGCCTATACCATCCGCCGGGGGGACCGGGATAATCTGCGCACTATGCTGCACAGAGCCCGGACCATTAAGGAAGCCATCGACCAGAACGGCTGATGGTGCAGGAAACGGAAGTGACTACGATGGAAACTGTTATGGTACATGCCTCCGCCGCCTATCCGGTATATATCGGCGGCGGGCTTCTGGACCGCTGCGGGGAACTGGCTGCCCAGCACACCGGTGTCGGCCGCTGTGCGGTGATCACCGATGACACCGTCTGCGGCCTCTACGGTCACCGGGTCTGCCGCTCTCTGGAGGCGGCGGGGCTTACCCCTGTTTTGTATGCCTTTCCTGCGGGAGAGCAGCACAAGACCTTGGCCACCTATGGGGCGATTTTGGAATTTCTGGCGGAAAATCACATCACCCGCAGCGATTGTGTGGTCGCCCTGGGAGGCGGCGTAGCAGGGGACATGGCGGGCTTTGCCGCCGCTACCTACCAGCGGGGCATTGACTTTATTCAGGTCCCTACCACCTTCCTGGCGGCCTCCGATGCCTCTGTGGGGGGCAAGACCGCTGTGGACCTGGCTGCCGGAAAAAACCTGGTGGGAGCCTTTTGGCAGCCCCGGGCAGTGATCTGCGACACGGATACCTTCTCCTCTCTGCCGGAAAATATCTTCCTGGACGGAGCGGCAGAGACACTCAAACACGGTCTCATTGCTGACGAGGACTTTTTCCGCTTCCTGATAGAGGCGGACATGAGAGACAACCTGGAGCAAGTGGTCCGCCGCAACGTGGAGATCAAAGCTGCTGTGGTGGCGGAGGATGAGCGTGAGCAGGGAAAGCGGAAACTCCTGAACTTCGGCCACACCCTGGGCCACGCCATTGAGAAATGCAGCGGCTACCAGGTGTCCCACGGCCATGCCGTAGCCATTGGCATGGTGCTGGCTTCCCGGGCCGCCGAGGCTCTGGGATATGGCGGGAAGGGTACCCTGGCAGCGGTACTGGCTGCCTGTGAGCGTTATGGCCTGCCCACGGCATGCCCCTACTCCGCTGGGGAGCTGTACGCCGCTGCCACCGGGGACAAAAAGCGCTCCGGCGGCCACATCGACGTGGTGGTCCTCCGGGAAGTGGGCCGGGCGGAGACGGTGCGGCTGGATATGGAGGGCCTGCGGGCCTTTACGGAGGCGGCTCTATGACCATTACCATTACTCCCGGCCTGCTGGCCGGAACCGTTACCCCGCCTCCCAGCAAGTCCCAGGCCCACCGCTTGATTCTCTGTGCCGCCCTGGCCCATGGGGAGAGTATGGTCAGCCATGTGGATCTGTCTCAGGATATTCTGGCTACCCTCCGCTGTGCCGAGGCCCTGGGGGCCTCCTGGTCCCTGGCAGGAGATACCCTGCGCCTGGCCGGATGCGGCGATCCAGGTCCCTTCCTCCATGGCGGGCGGCCCATACCCCACTTTTCCTGTGGGGAATCCGGCTCTACATTGCGTTTCTTTATTCCTGTAGCCCTGGCCATAGCCGGCGGCGGGATATTTACCGGCCAGGGGCGGCTGCTCCAGCGGCCTCTAGGGCCCTACCTGGACCTGATGGCAGAGAAGGACATCTCCTTCCGCCTGGCTCCGGACTGCCTCTCTCTGCAGGGCTCTCTCCAGCCTGGGATGTACCGCCTGCCCGGCCATGTGTCCAGCCAGTTTTTTACCGGCCTGCTCTACGGCCTGTCCCTGTTGGATGGCCCCTCCGTTCTGGAGAGTACCACTCCTCTGGAGAGTGCCGCTTATGTAGATATGACCGTCCAGGCCATGGGACGCTTCGGCGTGTCTGTTTCTGTTGACGGCCCGGGGCGCTTCTCCATCCACGGGGGACAGGTCTACGCACCCAGAGAGCTGGAGGTGGCGGCCGACTGGTCACAGGCGGCCTTCTGGTACGCCGCCTGTGGCATCGGCAACAAAGTGTCTGTAACCGGCATGGCGGAGGATTCCCTCCAGGGGGACCGGGTGATCCTGGCCTATGGTCGGCAACTGATGGAGAGCGAAGCAGACGTGACGCTGGACATGTCCGGCTGTCCGGATCTGCTGCCCCCCTTGGCTGCCTGGGCCGCTCTGCGGCCCGGAGTCACCATCCTGGCCAACGCCGGACGGCTACGGATGAAGGAGAGCGACCGGCTGCAAAGCGTCACCACCGTTCTGCAGGCCCTGGGTGCCGATATCCGGGAGGAGCCGGACCATCTGGTGATCCAGGGTCGGGAGGAACTCCTCGGTGGCGCTGAGGTAAACTGTTTCGGCGACCACCGCATCGCCATGATGGCGGCCATCGCCGCCACCCGCTGCCGGGAGAGCGTCACCCTTCGGGGGGCGGAGTGTGTGGCCAAATCCTACCCCGGTTTCTGGGAGGACTACTGTATGTTGGGAGGGACCATCCATGAACACCACAGGACATAAGCTTCGGGTCACCGTATTCGGTCAGTCCCACGCCCAGGCCATTGGCTGCGTGGTGGATGGGCTGCCCGCGGGCTTTCGCCCGGATATGGACCGCCTGGCTGCTTTCATGGCCCGCCGGGCCCCGGGGCGGGACCCTTGGTCCACCAAGCGGAAAGAAACAGATACGCCGGAGATCCTCTCCGGCATGGTAGACGGCGTCCTCTGCGGCGCGCCGGTGTCCGCTGTGATCTATAACAGCGACCAGCACAGTAAAGACTATGAGGGCCTGCGCCATACCCCTCGGCCCTCCCACGCCGACTACACCGCCTGGGTGAAGTACGGCGAGAGCTACGACATCCGGGGCGGCGGCCAGTTCTCCGGCCGTCTCACCGCGCCGCTGTGCTTTGCCGGGGCTTTGGCCCTGCAGGTGCTGGAGCAGCGGGGGATCACTGTGGCGGGCCACATTGCCGCCATCGCCGGGATCGAGGACGAGACGCCGGATTTCGCCCGGGTGGATCGGGATGCCCTGCTGGCACTGCCAGAAAAACCTTTTCCCGTGTTCTCCCATAGCGCCGGAGAGGCCATGGCCCAGGCCATCGAGGCAGCACGGATGGAGGCCGACTCTGTGGGCGGCGTGATCCGCTGCTTTGCCCTGGGACTTCCCGCCGGTGTAGGAGAGCCGATGTTTGACGGGGTGGAGAACCGGCTGGCAGCGGCTCTATTCGGCATCCCCGCTGTCCGGGGCGTGTCCTTCGGCGACGGTTTTGCTGCCGCCGCTATGCGGGGCAGCCAGCACAACGACCCCTTTATCACGGATGGAAATACTGTCCGTACCCGCACCAACCACGCCGGCGGCGTTCTGGGGGGGATTACCACCGGGATGCCTCTGGTGGTGAACGTGGCCATCAAGCCCACGGCCTCTATTGGCCGGGAACAGGATACGGTGGACCTCAAGGAGATGGTCAACACCACCCTTACCGTCCACGGACGCCACGACCCCTGTATTGTACCCCGGGCCCTGCCGGTGGTGGAAGCGGTGACGGCCCTCACTTTATTGGATATGCTGATGGAGGAATGAATCATGGATCTGAAAGACTATCGTGCTCAGCTTGACACCATTGACGACCAGATGACCGCCCTGTTCAAGCAGCGTATGGAGATCGTCCGCCATGTGGCGGACTACAAAAAGGAGACCAATACGCCCGTTATGGCCTCCGGCCGGGAGCGGGAGATCCTCTACCGGGTCACGGGACTGTGCGGCCAGGAGTTGGAGGAGTACACCAAGATCCTTTACTCCACCATTCTGGAGCTGAGCCGGGACTACCAGGAGGACCGGCTCTCCACCGGTGAGTCCGCCCTGGTCCGTGAGATCCTGGCAGCGGCAGAGCGCACCGGAGAGTTCCCCAAGCGGGCCATTGTGGCCTGCCAGGGAGCGGAGGGAGCCTATTCCCAGATGGCTTGCGACAAGCTCTTCCCCGTCAGTCAGATCCTCTACTGCAACCGCTTTGAGGGCGTATTCCGCGCGGTGGAGGCGGGGATGTGCCGCTATGGCATCCTGCCTATCGAGAACAGCTCCGCCGGTTCTGTCACTGAGGTCTACGACCTCATGGAGCGCTACAACTGCAAGATCGTCCGCAGCCTCAAGCTGAAGGTGGAGCACTGCCTGCTGGCCCGGCCCGGCGTCCAGATGAAGGATGTGAAAGAGGTGGTGGCCCACGAGCAGGCCCTCAACCAGTGCAGCGAGTTTCTGAAAAACAGCGGCGCTAAAGTTACCGTGTTCAGCAACAACGCCGCCGCCGCCAAGTATGTCTCTGAAAGCGGCCGCACAGATATTGCCGCCATTGCCTCCGCCAACTGTGCCGGACTCTACGGCCTGAATATTCTCAGCGACCACGTGGCCAACAGTGACCACAACTACACCCGCTTCATCTGCATCTCCAAGGAGCTGGAGGTGTATGAGGGGGCCGGGAAGATCACCTTCGTGGCTTCTGCCAGCCACCGCCCCGGCTCTCTCTACAGCCTGATCGCTAAGTTTGCCACCCGGGGCCTCAACATCTGCAAGCTGGAGAGCCGCCCCATCCCCGGCAAGGACTTTGAGTTCCGCTTCTACTTTGATGTAGAGGCCTCTGTATGGAACAAGGACACCCAGACTGTCCTCAGCCAGCTGGAGAAGGAGGAGTTCTTTACCTTCCTGGGTGCCTACAGCGAGGTGTTTTAAGATGGAATACGGCCTTCTGGGAGAGAAACTGGGCCACAGCTTCTCTCCCCAGATCCACCGCTCCCTGGCGGGATACGACTACCAGCTTTTCCCCACGCCGCCGGAGGAGGTGGAACCCCTTCTCCGCCGTCGGGACTTCAGGGGCCTGAATGTTACCATCCCCTACAAGCAGACGGTGATCCCTCTGTGTGACGAGGTGGAACCCCGGGCCGCCGCCATCGGCGCGGTGAACACCATTGTGAACCGAAACGGCCGCCTCATGGGCTACAACACGGATATCGATGGCCTCATCTACCTGGCGAAGCGGTCAGGTGTGGACATGGCGGGGAAAAAAGTGGTGATTCTGGGCAGCGGCGGCACCAGCCACACCGCCCGGGCCGCTGCCCATACCCTGGGCGCAAAGGAGATCGTGGTGATCTCCCGGCGGGGAGAAAACAACTACCAGAATCTCTCCCGCCACGCCGACGCCCAGGTCCTCATCAACACCACCCCTGTGGGCATGTACCCCAACTGCGGCCAGGCGGGGGTAAATTTGAATGACTTTCCCCGGCTCACCGGGGTGCTGGATGTAGTGTATAACCCTCTGCGCACCGCCCTGATCCTGGCGGCGGAGGAGAGGGGCCTGCCCTGCTCCGGAGGGCTGCCCATGCTGGTGGCCCAGGCTTGGCGGGCCGCGGAGCTGTTTACCGGCACGGATATCCCGGAAAGCCGGGTGGAGACCGTCCTGGGAGAGCTTACCGACGCCCAGCGCAATGTGATCCTCATCGGTATGCCCGGCTGCGGCAAAACTACGGTGGGCGAGGCTCTGGCACGGCAGCTGGGCAAGCCGCTGGTGGATGTGGACGAAGAGATCGTCCGTGCGGCGGGGTGCTCCATTCCGGAGATCTTTGCCCAGGAGGGTGAAGAGGGGTTCCGCCGCCGGGAGAGCCAGGCTGTCCGGGAAGCAGGGGGCCGTACCGGCTGCGTCATCAGTACCGGCGGTGGGGTGGTCACCCGTCCGGAAAACCTGTGGCCCCTCCGGCAGAACGGCGTGATCTTCCATCTGCTGCGGGATATCTCACTTTTGCCCACTGACGGGAGGCCTGTCTCCCAGCGGGTGGCGGCGGAAGATCTGTGGCGGCAGCGCGATCCCCTTTACGCTGCTTTTGCTGACGAGGTCATTGACAACAACGGGCCTCTGGCGCATACTCTAGCTCAGATAGAAAGAGAGCTGAAGAGACGATGAAGATTTTGTTTCTCAACGGACCCAACCTGAATATGCTGGGCATCCGGGAGCCGGATATCTATGGGAAGCAGACCTACGCCGACCTGGAGACCTATATCCGGGATTTCTGCCGGGAGCTGGATATCTCCTGCGAGATCTTCCAGTCCAACCATGAGGGTGCCCTGGTGGATGCCATACAGGCGGCCTGGGGGAAGATGGATGCCATTGTCATCAACCCTGCTGCCTATACCCACACCAGCGTAGCCATTTTGGATGCACTGAAGGCGGTGTCTCTGCCGGCGGTGGAGGTCCACATCTCCAAAGTATCGGAGCGGGAGGATTTCCGCCAGGTGTCCTATGCCGGCATGGCCTGCGTCAAGACATATGCGGGCTACGGCTTTGAAGGGTACCGTATGGCGGCGGAATATCTGCTCTCTTTGGCCGGACAATGACAATTTGAGAAGGAGCTGCATAGAATGGCCTGTAAAGGAGGCTGTTTCTATGGAGTATACTGACTACGGCCTGGATCAGGAGACCGGCGCCGTGTGTGATTATCGTATGTACGACCGTATCTGGCAGCGGGTCTCTCCAGAGCTGAATCCCTACCCCGATGTTCGGGGAGAGAGCAGCGAGGTCACCCTGCCGGAGACCGAGATCCAATTCCCGTCCCCTCCGGCGGAGGAGATCATGCCCCCTGTTCAGGAAGAAATGATGCCGGAGACGGCCATGCAGCCCTGCTGCATGGGTACTAGCACCAGAGGGGCCCTGCAAAGCCTGAAGGGATTTATGGAGGAGGAACTGGCGGAGAGCCGCTGCTGCGCCGCATTATCCCGGCAGGTGTGCAGCCGGAACGCTGCTCGCCTCCTGCGCCGTATGGCGATGGAAAAAAGAGAGGCGGCGCGCCGTCTGCAGGCGGCCTGCTATCTGATCGAAGGCACCTGCTGTACACCGGAGGTCCCTTTGGAGCGGACCCGTTTCAGCAGCCTGGCGGAGGCCCTGCGCCACTGCTACCATCAGGAGGCATGCAACGGCTTTGCCTATCAGCGGGCCGCGGAGGAGACGACAGATACCTGCCTGTCCAGTTTGCTGCAGGAACTGGGCGAACAATCCTATAGCCGGGCGGATGCCGTAATGCGTATGTTGGGTGAAGTCCTCTGCTGAGGACAATTGCATATCAACAAAGGAGAACGATTACCATGCTGAACACAAGAGACGAGGCACTGGCACTGCTGCGCCAGTACAACAAGGAACCCTTTCATATCCAGCATGCCCTGACTGTGGAGGGAGTTATGGCCTGGTATGCCCGGGAACTGGGTTACAGTGACCAGGCAGATTTTTGGGCCATGGTTGGCCTGCTCCACGACATCGATTTTGAGCTTTGGCCGGAGGAGCACTGTAAGAAAGCGCCGGAGCTGCTGCAGCCGGCAGGCGCCAGCGAGGAACTGATCCATGCAGTGGTCAGTCACGCCTACGGTCTCTGCTCTGACGTGGCCCCGGAGCATGAGATGGAGAAAGTCCTCTTTGCCGCCGACGAACTTACCGGTCTGATCGGCGCCGCAGCTCTTATGCGGCCCAGCCACAGTGTCATGGACATGGAGGTCAGCAGCCTGAAGAAGAAGTTCAAGGACAAGAAATTTGCAGCCGGGTGCAGTCGGGATGTGATCCGCCAGGGGGCGGAGAATCTGGGCTGGGAGCTGGATACCCTTTTTGAACGTACGATCCAGGCTATGCGCTCCTGCGAGGCAGATATCAGCGCCGCCATGGCTGCTCTGTAACACTTTTTTCACTCCGCTTGTACATCACAGCCGCCGGGATGGGGACTTTTCCGTTCCGGCGGCTGCTATTTTTCTCCAGAGAGAGGCAGCCTTGCGGAGATTTTCCAGATATGGTATACTCATAAGCAAATCCCCTTCAGGAGGTCTTCTAAAAATGAAAAAACTATTATTACCGTTGGTGCTGGTGTTGTGCCTGCTGCTGGCAGCCTGCGGGAATAACCATACGGAATCAGAAAACAACAACAGTACTGACGATCAGGTAGAGACCAATCAGCCTGTTGAGCCGGTTGAACCAGATGACACGGATACCCCCGAGGATGAGGGGCCTGTCACTTTGGGGGCTCTTACGGTGGAGGCTGTAATGGACTGGGACAGTGCAGACGCTTTGTTGTCCCAGCTGGAGGATCTCTCCGCGAAACTGGACGAGGCACTGGTTGCCCAAGGGTATGACGCGGAATCTATCACTGTCACCGTCAGCACAGCTGGCGGCACGACAGCGGATGCCTTGGCTGCCGGCGGCGTGGATATTGCGCTGCTGCCCGCCGAGGACTTTGTCCTCTGCGAGGACAGCGCCGTCGGGATTCTGATGACTGACAGCCAGCCCCCTGCCGGTGTAATTGCGGTGACGGAGGCCAAGGCGGAATTGGATGAGGCCTTTCAGCAGGCTCTCTCCGCTGCCCTTACCGATGGTGGTGAGGAGAGTTTTACGGAACACTGCTATCCCTCTGTAAACTATATTGCTTTTGACAGCGATGCTCTGCAGCCGGTGCGTGACCAGCTGGCCGAGGAAGGACACAGCGCCGCCGAGGAGTAAATCTTTCGCGGAAGAAGGTACAGGAGAGGAGTCGGTAGCGATGGCCCATAAAAAGCTGAAAATTCTGTATCTGGCCCAATATCTGCAGCAGCAAAGTGATGAGGAGCATCCGGTCTCCATTAACGACATGATCGCCTACCTGGAAGCGATGGATATACCCGCTGAGCGCAAGGCGATCTACGACGATCTGGAACTGCTGCGGGCCTTCGGTATGGATATCGTACATATCCATGGAAAAACCCATGGTTACTATCTGGGCCAAAGGGAGTTTGAATTGCCGGAATTGAAGCTTATGATCGATGTTGTCCAGGCCTCTCCCTTCCTGACAGCGAAAAAAAGCATGGAACTCATTGGTAAGCTGGAGGGCCTTGCCAGCAACGCCCAGGCAAAGAGCCTGCGGCGGCAGGTATACGTTCTCAACCGGGTAAAGACCCACAATGAGCAGCTCTACTACAATATCGACGGAATCAATCAAGCGATCCGGGATGACCACTGTATCCGGTTCAAATACTTTGACTGGTCTACGGATGGGGGCCGTCAGTATCGCCGGGAAGGCAACTACTATCAGGAATGTCCTGTGGCCTTGTGTGTGGATCGGAATTATTACCTGATCACTTACCGCCCTGAGGAGAGCAAATATATCCATTTCAGAGTGGATCGAATGAGCGACCTCCAGGTGGCATCTGAGCTGCGTCCCCCGCTGCCGGGTGATTTTGATCTGGCCAGCTATGTACGCACCATTTTTGATATGCACAGCGGAGAGCGGCAATGGGTGACATTGGAACTGGATCGAAGCCTTCTGAATGTAGCAATGGATCGCTTTGGCCGGGAAGCTCATTATCGAAAGACTGACAGTGGTACAGTAGTGGTCACTGCTCAGGTAGAGGTAAGCCCCACATTCCTCAGCTGGGTACTGTGCTTTGGCGGACAGGCAAAGATTCTGGAACCAGCCTCTGCCCAGGAGGCCCTTCGGGACCTGGCCCAGTCGGCGCTGGCACGGTATGATTTGCCTTTGTCGTAGGATTCAAAGATGAACATACTTTTCTTTTTGAAAAAGAAAAGTAGCAAAAGAAAAACTTTTGCGCAAAGCATCCGCTTTGCTTATATTTTGTATATATTGCCGTTGCTGGGTTTTGGGCAACAAAAAGCCGTTACACACCGTGTGTGTAACGGTTTTTTCATGAGGGCAGCAACGGGGGATATCCCCGGGGCAGGAGCTGGTGAAAACACCGAGAGCAGGTCAAATTTGATTACAAAAAGGAGAATTTTGAATGGAGTATACGACTAATTATCACTTGCCCCAGTGGGTGGAGAGCGATCGCATCATGATGGGAGACTTTAATGAAGCTATGTCCAACCTTGAGGGCGGCATCACCACAGCGCAAGAAGCGGCGGACGCTGCACAAAGTGCAGCTGACAATGCCCAGGCTTCTGCAGACGCGGCTCAGAACGCAGCAGACACGATAGCGGAAAACGCTTATTCCCCCACTCATAAGCCCTATGTGGTGGGAAGCTACACCGGTACCGGACAACAAATGACTATTACTTTAGGATTTCGGCCCAGCTTCCTTATAATAAACGGCGGCGTCATTACATATTCCCTCAATTCTGATGAATTGGCCACATGGCAAATTGCTACAAATGGAAATACGCTTCCGGAATGTGTTACATTTACTGATACTGGTTTTACTCTCCTCAAACTGGCAGACAAACAATATCCCCGGTTGATTATTGCTGAACGTAACTATGACTATATTGCCTTCAAATAAGCAGAACGAACCCCCAGGTGAAACCTGGGGGTTCGCTTTGCTTTACTCAGTAATTACAATTAAGAAATTGTAATTAACCAAGAACAACCTGGAAGGCAATAGTGTTGCTGGGTGCAGCCTTCTCAGAGATGGTCACAGTGAGGGTGAAAGAAGTTCCGCCAAGAACGGCGTTCTGCATAGCATTCCACTGACCAATGAACTCACCAACGGAACCATCCTGGATCATATTGGGCCATTTAATTTCGACGTCATAGCCACCGCCAAGCTTTGCAAGCAGCTTAGTGCTCAGGCCGTTCAGACCAGAATTAGTGATGGCCTTGCTATCAATACTAGTAGCGGGATCCTTCATCGTAACCACAGCGCTGGTAAAATCAATCGCCCAGCCCGTAGCAGTCTGATTAATGGTCAAGCCACAGGTATTTTCAATAGAAGAACCAGTGGCAACTTTCAGCTCGTTAGCCAGCCAGCCCAGGTAGGCGTTCACCAGAGCCTCAGCGTCATCCAGGTCTGTGACCAGGACATCGACCAGCTTACCGACCAGACCGGCATTGCTGAAGTTGGGGTCAGCAGCGGTACCAGCAGCAGCCCAGGCATCCATCATAGCGGGAACCAGGACATTGGTGGGCACGCCGGCGTTGTCCAGAGCCTTAGCGGCATTGGTGAAGCCCTCGCCAGCAGCCTTGATCTTGGCGACAGCGGCAGCCACCTCAGCGGCATCAGCCGGATTCTTGATGCTGTTAACAATGATGGCAGTCTGCTCAGCAGCAGTCGGAGCGTTACTGTCAAAGTAAATCATGTACTCAGCAGAAGTGCCGTTCTGAGCAGTCACGGTAGCAATGGCAACATACTTCTCATTGATCGTGGTGTTCATGTTGGGAGCGATCTCGCGACCAGCCTCATCATAGAACTTCCAGGAGATCTCAGCACCAGCGGAAGGGGTGAAGTCCTTCACCATGTTGTCGAAGGTGGTAGCAGTGGTGTACTTGTAGGGAGAGGTGACCTTGTCACCACCGCAGTACAGATCGGTACCAGCAGCAGCAGCTTTCACAACCAGCTTATAGCTGTACTGAACACCGGCGTTGTCATAGACCACCAGGCCGTAGGTAGCGCCAGCAACAGGAGGCACAGCGGGAATGGAGGAAATGGGAGTACCATTTGCATCCACCAGGCTGTCCTGAGTACCGAAGTGGATCATCAGGGAGGACTCAGCCTTCAGGGCATCAGCGTAATCAACAGTGATGGTACGGACGCCGGTAGCATCGGTGGTGTAGTTATCCTTACCGTAGAAGGTGACGTTCAGGTCGGCAAGGTCGCTGTCAAGCACACTGGTAATGTACTTGTTGGCTACAGCGTAGACATACTGAGTGCCGTTCTTAAACTGGGTGGCGGTGCTATAGTAAGGATCGACCTGAGTGCTGGCCAGTTCACCGATAACAAAGTAAATCGCCACGGTGTTGTTGCTCTTATCCTGGCGGATAATGGCGCGGCCATTGTTGAGGCCATCGAAACCGCCGTTCAGCAGGCTGAAGGTGGTAGCGGTGCCGCTGGTGATGTTCAAAGCGTTGAAGTTGACCTGGCTATAAGCGTAACGAGAGGTGACGCCATCCTTTACAAATACAACAGAGTCGTTGTTCCAGGTAACAGTGCCCCACTCCTCGTCGTAGGAGCTGTAGACCAGCTCATCGCCGTGGTAGGTGTAGATACCAACGCCGTAGTACATGATGTCCTCATACTGCTCAGCAGTCAGAGCACAATCCTCAACCTTGACGCCGTTGACGATCACGTCCATATAGGCGTGGCCGATCTTGCCGCCGACATTGTAGTCAAACTTGACCGAATTGGTCTGATAGACAAAGATCTCAGTGCTGTCATCAGCCTCGCCGGCGGTGAGGAAGCCCAGGGAGATATCGCCGTCAGCAGCGGTGATGTAGGTCAGCTTCACGTTGACCATGGAGGGGATGTTGCTGTAGCCGGTGTAAACGGGGTTGCTGGTAGTAGCAGCGTTCATCAGGCGGATATCAACGATGGTGGAAGCAGCATCCACACCAGCGCCGCCCCACCACACGTCACCCTTGTTGTAAGAGCTCAGAGTGATGTTGGCGTTCATATCGACCAGATTGTAGCTGCCGTCAGCGTTGACAGTGTAGCTGTAGATCTTCTCAGTCAGAGCCTCGGGAGCGATCACAGCATTACCAGTGGGAACGGAATTGACAGTCTTGACGTTGATGGTAGTGACAGAACCATCCTTCATGACGACCTTGGCAGGAGTCAGGCCGGAAGTGGTGCTGGTCACGTCATTGGCGTAGACGTACAGGAAATCGTTGACAGAAGCAACGCTGGCCACAATGATGTAACCATAGGGATCAGTATAGAACACAAAGTTCTCGCCCTGGTTATAGCGGTTCAGCGCGCTGGTGTAAGCGGAAGTGTTGGCAACGGGGATGTCAGACTTGACATAGTCCGCACCGCCGATGGTGTAAGTAGCGTCAAAGGGATTGTACTTCTCAGCAATCTTGGTCAGCATGCCAGTGGCGCTGGGAGCCTTGGTGACATAGTAGTCGCCAGCCTTGGCGTTGTCGCGGCTGTTGGGATACTCCACATAGGTGACATAGTCGCCCACAGCCAGAGTGTCGCTAGTGACCAGCTTGCTGTTGGCTACACCCAGAGCACCAAAGTAGTAGGTATTGGTAGCCCAAGCATTGGAGCCGGTGGTGGTGGTATCGGTGGCAATACCGGTGACCTGAGCCACGGTGTACTCAGTGATGACCACGACCTCGTAACGGCCCTGGCCGTCGTTGTCGATGGCATCAACCTTCACGCCGCGGGTCTGCATGATCTGAGTGAGGGTCTTGCCGTTGATGGTGCTGTTGGCGTTAGCGTTATCCAGCAGCTCGCCGTTGTAGTAGTAACGGACGCCGGCAGCATCAGGGGACTGAGAGGTGGAAATACCAGCGCGGTCAGTGTTGACCTCCAGGCTGGTACCGGTGATCACCAGATCAGACACAGCGCTGCGGGTCTTGGCACCGGCGGTGGGCACGGTGTAGACGTAAGCCTGATAGCCGATCTTGGTCCAGTCAGCACCAGTGCCGACGACCACAGTGCTGTCCACCACATCATAGATGTCTCTCTGGAAGGGAGTATTCACGCTGGCGGTACCATAAGTGGTCAGAGTGACCTGATCGGTGGTACGGGCAACAGCGGAGATCTCGCCCTCAGTCATGGCCAGGCCGAAGGTCTCAGCGCCGATGGAGGCGTTGTCAAC
>ULUX01089882.1_pt1 | contig 25756 bp, 22 predicted proteins | sample 1958961 | NCBI WGS metagenome assembly ULUX01 (sample SAMEA4835773, study PRJEB28245) | human gut metagenome | biome: gut microbiome; material: fecal sample | place: Denmark | collected 2008 | reverse complement strand
TTATACATGAAAAGAAAAATCAAAGAAAAAAATTATTAGTTTGCATTATAACCTCCTATTTATAAAAGCTTAAAGGTCTTTTTATCCTTTTCCAGCCTAAATATACTCCTTTTCTTGGAATTTTCTCTATATATACAAAAAATTTACAAAAAAATTTTCAAAAAAGTAGTGATTTTTTAAAACAGATGTGTTATAATGTACTAAAATCCAAACGAAGGGAAGGTTTTTCTATGAAAACAAACTATATTATTACTATTGCACGCCAATTTGCCAGCGGCGGACACGACATCGGTCAGATGCTTGCTGAGCAGCTTGAAATTCCTTTCTACGACAAAGAACTCATCTCATTAGCTGCAAAAGAAAGCGGAATGGATCCCGACGTATTCAGCAAGGTTGACGAAAGAGCTGCAAACAGCTTGCTTTATTCTTTGTCTATGGGTTTATACAGCTTTGGAAATGGCTTTTCCGCCATGGGTGACTTGCCTGTAAACGACAAACTCTACCTTCTTCAGCATAAAATTATAAAACAAAAAGCTGATCAAGGTCCATTTGTTGTGGTTGGCCGCTGTGGTGACTATATTTTAAGAGACAGAAAAAATGTGCTTAACGTATATATCCACGGTTCAATGGACTTCCGCAAAGAAAGAGCTATAAGAATACATAAGCTTGACCCTGACCGTGCTGTTCAGATTATCAACAGAACCGATAAAGTAAGAGCTAATTATTACAGCTTCTACTCCGGCAATAAGTGGGGCGTTGCTTCCAATTATGACCTTTGTATCGATGCTAGTAAGATAAGTCAGCAGCAGGCAGTTGATCTGATTAAGCAAATGCTTTCTTACAGAGAAAATTCCTGATAAAGGCAATCATAAAATCACCCGTGGATAAATATAATATATATTATTATTCACAGAAGGTGGTGACTTTAATGGTTATCTACAGCACAAGTGAAGTTGTACAGGGTGACTTGGACGATTTCATCTTTGCCAACGATGAAGATTGGCATGAAAGTGACAGATAATATCTGTCACTCTTTAGTGAGATAATACAGCAGAATCTTTCTGCATTAGATAATAATTTTCCTCTAAAAGTAAAACGGCGGTCACATAAGTGGCTGCCGTTTTGCTTTTAACTTTCGTTTTCAATCACAGATAATGGGTCTATATGACGGTTTCTGACTATTATCTCCACATGAATATGTGTACCGTCGGCGGATTCGCAGGGCACTCCAAGGGCTGTTCCTATTTCCTGGCCTTTTGTTATTGTATCTCCGCTGTTTACTGAAATATCTTCATTGAGTCCGCAATACAAAATACTAAACTCGCCGCTGGTTACCTTTACAACATTTCCCATCATTTCGCTGTAATAGGTTTCCTCCACCGTTGCATCGCACATGGCTATAACACTTTCCCCGTCCTCGCAGGTGAAATCTATTCCCATGTGGGCTCGGTAATCCTTCATTGTGTTGTCGTAAACCATATCTTCGGAATATTCTTTGCCGATTATCTTGGTTTCTGTGGGATATCCTAAATTTTTATTTACCCTGAGGATTGTCTGAACAATATCCTCTTCAAGAACCTCTTCTGTTTCGGTTTCCTTTGTTTCTTCAGGTTCTGTGACGTATTCCGCCGCATCTTCCGAGGGTTCTTCTGTATGAGGCTCAGTTTCTTCGGCTGTTGTTTCTTCCGTGGTTTCCTCTGAAGCCGTTGTGTCCTCTTCGGTGATATCGGTTAAGTTTTTATCCACATTTTCAGTGCTGTCCTGTTGATGTATTGAGGATGAAGTATCTCCGTTATCCTTAAAGTAGTTTGTAACTCCCGAATATGCAGACCAAACCGACATTCCCACCGCCGCAAGACACAGGGAGAAAGCTATATAAAATCCTGCTTTTTCTCTTTTTGACGACGGTTTTTCTTTTCTGTTTCTTTTATTGTTCATAAAAAAGCACCTCCGCCATTATTATTGACGGAGGTGTCATTGTTATTCAATTAAAAAAAGTTTATGAACTTACAACTGAGAAAAAGTATGTAGAATCAAAGGCTCAGTCAAGAAAATCCTTGAGCTTTTTGCTTCTTGATGGATGTCTGAGCTTTCTGAGAGCCTTTGCCTCAATCTGTCTTATTCTTTCTCTTGTAACCTTAAACTCCTTGCCTACCTCTTCAAGTGTACGGCTTCTGCCGTCAACAAGTCCGAATCTGAGACAAAGAACCTTTTCCTCCCTTGGTGTGAGAGTTGAGAGCACTTCTGAAAGCTGCTCTCTAAGCAATGTATGTGACGCCGCATCAACAGGTGCAGGAGCATCGTCGTCAGGTATAAAGTCACCAAGATGGCTGTCTTCCTCTTCACCTATAGGTGTTTCAAGGGAAACAGGCTCCTGTGCAACACGCATGATTTCTCTTACCTTATCAACAGGCATATCAATAACAGCCGCAATTTCATCGGCGGAAGGCTCGTGACCGTTCTGGTGAAGAAGCTGGCTTGAAACTTTCTTAACCTTGTTTATGGTTTCAACCATATGAACAGGAATTCTTATTGTTCTTGCCTGGTCTGCAATAGCTCTTGTTATAGCCTGTCTTATCCACCATGTGGCATAAGTGGAGAACTTAAAGCCCTTTGTGTAATCAAACTTTTCAACAGCCTTGATAAGACCCAGGTTTCCTTCCTGAATAAGGTCCAAAAACTGCATTCCTCTGCCCAGATATCTCTTTGCAATACTTACAACAAGTCTGAGGTTTGCTTCTGACAATCTTTTCTTTGCAGCAGGGTCGCCGTCTTTAATTCTGATTGCCAGGTCGATTTCCTCTTCCGGAGTCAGCAGCGGGACACGTCCGATTTCTTTCAGATACACTTTTACAGGGTCGTCAAGAGAAACTGCCTCCATGCCCTCGTAAGTTTCAGTATCAGAATCATCAGGTGAAAGTCTTATTGTTATATCGTCCAGTTTGATAACATCGTCCATCTCTTCGACGATTTCAACGCCAAGGCTTTCCAATCCGTCATAAAGCTTTTCAATTTGCTCAGGATCAATGTCGATTTCTCCTATCGCATCGAGAATCTCCTGATTGGTAAGCTGTCCTTTGCTTTTTCCTAACTCCATCAATTCTCTGACAACTGCTTTTTTATCCCGAATTTGCTCTGTCATATTTTTTGTTCCTTTCAATTGCCCATTGCCCTGTTAAAGGCGATTTTTTTCTTCCTTGTTTTGGATTATTTCAGTTTTTCTTTTCCCTGAGATTTTTCAGATAGTCCATAATATCGGTATCCTCCGCTGTGGATAAATCATTCATCTTAGTTTTAAGCTTCTCCTCAATAATCGCATTTATATACTCAGCCGCAGCTTCCGTAGTCGCCGCCATGCTGTTGTATTTTGATATTATTCCAAAAATCTTTCCGCTTTCCTCCGGTGTAAAATCTGCGGAAATTCCGGTAAGTATTCCGTAACCTCCCTGGATTTTATCCCTGAAATATTCAAAAAGCTTTTTGTTGAATGTTGTTACAAAATCATCCGGAGTTATTCTTTTCAGAACAAAGTCCAGTTTATCCGGATTATGTACAAGATATGCAATCAGAGATTCCTCAGCTTTTACCCCTCGTGGATATTTTGCGTGTTCCGGGTTTATTTTATCGCCCATACCGCTCATTTCACTTCGGAGTTTTTTCATTTCCTCCCTGCGTATCTCTCCGGCTTTTGACCTTGACACCCTTTTTATCTGTTCCAAAAGAGCATTTTTCTCAACGCCCATTTCTTCGCTGAGTCCCGAAAGATAGATATCCTTTTCAACCGGATTATCAAGGGCGGCAATCATTTTTATTGCGCCGTTTAAGTATGACACTCTTCCCTGAGTTGTTTCAAGGTTAAAGGAGGATTTCAGCTTTGCAAGTCTGTAATCCATATCGTTTTTGCTTTTTTCCAAAAGGTTTTTAAAAGCCGCTGAGCCGTTCTCCCCGTGTTTTTTTATAAACTCGTCCGGGTCTTTTCCGTCCGGAACTGTCAGAACTCTAACCTGAATACCTGCATTTCGCAGAATTTCAATAGCTCTTGCCGTCGCCTTTTGACCGGCTTCATCGGCGTCGTAGCATATTACAACCTCATCAGCGTATCTTTTCATAAGTATCGCCTGTTCCGAGGTGAGCGCAGTTCCCAATGTTGCCACTGCGTTTTGAAATCCCGCCTGATTTACGGCTATAACATCCATATAGCCCTCACAGAGTATCAATGTTCTTTCTCCGCTGTTTTTCGCATTATTGAGAGAAAACAGGTTATTGCTCTTTTTAAACACCGGCGTATCGGAGGTGTTTAGATATTTCGGTTTGCCGTCGCCCATAAGGCGTCCGCCGAAGGCTATGACGTTTCCCCTTAAATCTATTATTGGAAACATAACCCTGTCGGAAAAACGGTCGTAAATACCTTTTCCGCTTTTACTTTGAAAAGCCAAGTTTGCCGCAACAATCTCGCTTTCTTTAAAACCTTTTGATTTCAGATGGTTGCACAGGCTGTATCTTGATTTAGGTGAATAGCCCAAACCGAAACGCACTATTGTTTTCGGTGAAAGCTGTCTGCCCGCAAGATAATTTCTCGCCTCTGCTCCCTCCGGTGAATTGAGGCAGCCATAAAAAAAACGTGCCGCCTCTCTGTTTGCTTCATAAATTCTTGTTCTAAGACGGTTCATGCTGTCGTCGTAACCGGTATCCGGCATTGTCATTCCTGCTCTCTGAGCCAGAAATCTTACGGCTTCCATGTAATCAAGATTTTCTATCTTCATCACAAAGGTTATAACGTCGCCGCCGGCTCCGCAGCCGAAGCAATAAAACGAACCGTTTTCAGAGTAAATATTAAAAGACGGGGTTTTTTCGCTGTGAAAAGGACAAAGCCCCACCATATTGCGTCCACGCCTTTTGAGATTGACGTAAGATGACACCACCTCGGTAATGTCGTTTCTGTACTTCAATTCCTGCAAAAACTCCTCAGGCAAAGACACGAAACCACCCTCTTTACTTTATCTCTTTTTATATATACATGAATTTTTTAAAAAACCCTTTATTTTTTTCTTTTATTTTTTAAAAAAGTCTTTTTGCATAAGTATTGACAAAAAACCGATAAAAAATCAAGAATTTTAGCCAAATACAAGGCAAATTAACATTCGTTCATAAAAAATTTACTGTCCGTAACTTCCACTTCAACCTGTCCGCAGGTGGCGTCAGCAATCTTTTTATTGAGTCCTCCCAGCATTTCTTCCCTTATATGGAACTTTATCTCAACGCAGTCTGTAAACTGAGTGTCGTCTATTATTCCTCCGCACTCGGGTATAAGGGACTGGAGCTTTCCGTACCTTGTATAATCGCACACTACGGAACAAATAAGGCTTTCCTCCATAGTAACAACCTTTGCGGCTTCCATGCCGATTTTGGCTCCGTGGGAATAGGCTCTTACAAGTCCTCCGCCGCCCAGCAGTATTCCTCCGAAATACCTCGTTACGACCACTACAGCGTCCGTTACGCCGCTTTTTTGAAGTACGTCGAGTGTCGGTATGCCTGCTGTTCCCTGAGGCTCTCCGTCGTCGCTGTAGCGTTTTATGTTGCCCTCTCTTATACAGTAGGCATATACGTTATGGGTTGCGTCCCAGTGCTTTGACTTTTTTTCGTTTATAAAGGCTATGGCCTCTTCCTCAGTTTTTACAGGCTTACAATAACCGATAAAACGAGAGCGCTTCTCCACAAACTCAGCCTCTCCATACTCCTTTACCGTCTTATAACTACTGCTCATATCTCCCCCACCTTTCTCTTTTATTTCCGTTTATTTTATTTCCGCCTTGCCAAACTTTCTCCTAAAAATAACCAATCGTTTCAAGGCGGACGAAACCTTTTCCTTAATTTTTAGAATAGCTCGCTTACATTTGACTTTTATTATTTAATAATATGGATTTGATTTATCAGGCAATTAAATTCATATTATTAAACAAACTTTTTAATTGCATCTCATATCAATTTTTTATCAACATCTTTTTAACTGTATGTGGATAGCAAATATTTTAACGCTTCCCGTTTGGTTTTATTTATATTATAAAAATAAACCTAAATTAGAGCGAACCATTCTCCGTCGCTTAAAAGAAGGTTTCGCCCGACCTGCGCTGAATCTAATTAACAAGCTAAACCCATGCAGGTCGGATATAAAAAAGTCTCGCCCGACCTGAAACGTATCTTATTTCCAAAAATAACCCATACAGGTCGGATATAAAATAAAAAGGCGGCACTTGCGTACCGCCTCAACAATTACGTTCTGTTTAATTATTTATCCATACCGAAACGCTTCTTAAATCTATCAACACGTCCGCCGGTATCAACGAGCTTTTGCTTTCCTGTAAAGAATGGGTGGCACTTTGAGCAAATTTCAACACGGATATTCTTCTTTGTTGAACCTGTCTCAATAACATTACCGCAAGCACAAGTAATTGTTGTCTGCTCATACTTTGGATGGATATTCTCTTTCATCTTCATTCACCTCTTTCGCTGAAACCGTAAATAACAGACTTAGTATAGCATAGACATTCAGAAAAAGCAAGAACTTTTTTATTTTTTCTTCAATTTTTTCAAAAGTCTTTTTTCATCTGTTATTGATATATTTTAAAAAATTATCTGATAACCTTGCTTTCGATTTCTTCAACTGCTTTTGCAATGAAATCTTCAAGGCTCATTGCACCGATATCGCCCTCTCTTCTGTCTCTTACGGAAACAGTGTTGTTTTCGATATCCTTGTCGCCTACCAAAATCATGTAAGGAACTTTCTCGAGCTGTGCTTCTCTGATCTTGTAACCGATTTTCTCGGATCTGTCATCAATCTCAACTCTCATGCCCTTAGCTTCCAAAGCTTTCTTAACTTCATAAACGTAGTCAAGGTGTCTGTCAGCGATTGGAAGAAGCTTAACCTGAACAGGTGCAAGCCACATTGGGAATGCTCCGGCGTACTTTTCAATAAGGAGAGCCAATGTTCTCTCATAGCATCCGATTGATGTTCTGTGGATGATGTAAGGATTTTTCTTTACGCCGTCCTTGTCAACATATTCCATGCCGAATTTCTCAGCAAGAAGCTGGTCAATCTGAATTGTGATAAGTGTGTCTTCCTTGCCGTGTACGTTTTTAATCTGGATGTCAAGCTTTGGACCGTAGAAAGCAGCTTCGCCAACGCCCACTGCATATGGAATCTCAAGGTGATTGAGGATTTTCTCCATAATTCCCTGAGCCTCTTCCCACTGCTCGGTTGTTCCGATATATTTTTCCTTGTCGTTAGGATCCCACTGTGAGAATCTGTAGGAAACATCCTCGTAAAGACCGAGAGTTTTCAGCATATAGATTGCAAGCTCAAGGCAGCCCTTGAACTCCTGCTCAAGCTGTTCAGGAGTACACATAAGGTGACCCTCGGAAATTGTAAACTGTCTAACTCTGATAAGTCCGTGCATCTCGCCGCTGGCTTCATTTCTGAAAAGTGTGGATGTTTCGTTGTATCTCAAAGGCAGGTCACGGTATGAACGGCCACGGTTGAGGTATGCCTGATACTGGAACGGACATGTCATAGGACGAAGTGCGAAAACTTCCTTGTCCTTTTCCTCGTCGCCCAAAACAAACATGCCGTCCTTGTAGTGATCCCAGTGACCGCTTATTTTGTAAAGGTCGCTTTTTGCCATGTAAGGTGTTTTTGTGAGAAGCCATCCTCTCTTCTGCTCCTCGTCCTCAACAAATCTCTGGAGAAGCTGAATAATTCTTGCGCCCTTAGGAAGAAGAATTGGAAGTCCCTGTCCGATAACGTCAGAAGTTGTGAAGAGCTCAAGCTCTCTGCCCAGTTTGTTGTGGTCACGGCTCTTTGCCTCTTCAACCTGCTTCAAATACTCTTCAAGTATGCTTGCTTTAGGGAATGCAGTTCCGTAAACTCTGCAAAGCTGTGCATTGTTTGCGTCGCCTCTCCAGTATGCACCTGTGCAGTTTGTAAGCTCAATAGCTTTGAGAGGTGCAACGCTGAGAAGGTGAGGGCCTGCGCAGAGGTCTGTGAAATCGCCCTGCTTGTAGAAGCTGATGTTTTCGCCCTTGCCTGCGTGTTCCTTTACAAGCTCAACCTTGTATGTTTCTCCCATGTCTGAAAGAAGCTTTTCAGCCTTCTCAGGCGGAAGTTCAAATCTTTCAATAACTTCGCCGGATTTAACAATAGCTTTCATTTCTGCCTTGATTTTCTGAAGGTCTTCCGGTGAGAAAGGCTTCTCAACATCAAAGTCATAGTAAAAACCGTTGTCAACAGCAGGGCCTATTGCGCATTTTGCCTCAGGGTAAAGTCTTTTTACAGCCTGTGCCAAAACGTGTGATGCGCTGTGCCAGAATGCTTTTTTACCGTCAGGATCGTCGAATGTCAAAAGCTCAAGCTTGCAGTCCTCTGTAAGCTCGGTTCTTAAATCCATCACCTGTCCGTTTATTTTACAGGCGCATACAGCCTTATAAAGGCCGCCGCCCAATGATTTTGCAACTTCTGCGGCTGTTGTGTTGTTTTCAAACTCCTTTACAACTCCGCCTTTTAACTCTACGTTAATCATTGTTATCTCTCCTTTTTTAATTTTTTTAGAAAACAAAAAACCCGATGACCTGCACAAAGCAAGTCACCGGGACGAATATTCTCCGTGGTTCCACCCGTATTCGACAGATAAAATCTGTCCTCTAAAGCGATAACGGTGCTTACCGTGACGCCATTTCCTGCGCCAACTCAAAGGTGGTAACACTTTTCTTCACGCCGCCGTAATCTCACCAAACATACGGCTCTCTTTTGCGGATACAAAAAGCATCGTGTCCTTTTCTGCGTTCAAGTATTTATTTTGTACAGGAATTATATTATCACTAAAACATTTTCTTGTCAACCCCGATATTTAAAACTTTACTGTTCTCCGGCTATTATCATCTGCAATTTTGAAACGTCTGTGATAGATATACTTCCGTCGCCGTTTACATCCGCAATGGACATATCAGGTTCCTCACTTTTAATTCCTGCAATATAGCCCTGAAGCTGTGTTGCATCTGAAATTGTTAATACTCCGTCGCCGTCTAAATCTCCAAAGATACCGCCTCCGTTAAATGGGATATCGTTTGCATTTGCAAAGCTTTCCGCAACGCTTCCCTTTTCTCCGTAAATGGTAAGATTACCCTTTACAAATGCCTTGTCATTTATCACCTGTACGGAAGAGGCTATTTCTGCTTTTTCCAAAGACGGACAATTATAAAACGCCTGTGTATCAACAAGTAAAATTCCGTCGTTTATATTTACGGATTTGAGGTTTTCACATCCCATAAAGCTTCTCATGCCGATAACCTTTGTATTTTCAGAAAAAGTCACCGACTCCAATCCGCTCATATAAAATGCGCCTGTTCCAACTGTAGCCACATCATCGGGAATTGTAATATTTTTATCATCAGATTTGCAGGCAATCAGAATGTTTCTGCCCTCAATAAGAAAATCTCTTTGGTCATTTTTAAGCCACGGCGTATCATAAAAGGCATATCCGCCGATAACCGCTGTGTTTTCAGAAATATCCACATTTGAAAGGTTGCCGCACATGTAAAATGCGCCCTCACCTATTTCTTCCACATTGTTTCCCGCAATTACGGAATTTATATTTCTGTTATACGCAAAGGTATAAGGGGATATAACTCTGACATTTGACGGTATTGCAACAGTTTGTGAACCGCCGTTGTACTTGATAAGTATATCGTTAAGGGTTACAAACTCGCTTTTCTGATTGTTAAGATATAGCGTATTATAAAAAGCATATGCGCCTATTGCTCCGACGCTTTCGGTCTGCTCTAGGGAAGACAAGGAAGTACAGCCGTAAAAAGCACAGTTTCCTATACCCATAACCGATTTACCCAGCACAACTTTTTCCACAGAAGTATTATTTCTGAATGCATTGTCCCCTATATACACAACCTCTGACGGGATTGTTATTTCCTTTTGGGAGCCTGTATAAGAAAGCAATATTCCGTTATCAATAACAAAGCCGCTTTCCGCCGAAACAGTCACAAAAGGAACAGTCAGCACAAACAGCAAAGCAAAAATCAGCAGGGTAGCTTTTGTCTTTTTAATCATGGAAATCATCTCCTACAAAAATGCGGAAAAAGGCTAATGTCTTTTTCCGCAATAAAGTTTATAAATAATCTTTTTAATACTCAGACATTACTGTCATCTGTTTCAAGCTGGAAAATCAGCTGGTCGATTCTCCTCATTTTATCCTCTGTTGATTCGTCTGTATCAACTTCTGTTTCATCAGAAACGACTTCACCGTTTTCGTCATTTTCCTTTTCAATTTCAGAAATAACAGCCTCTGTAAGTCTGAGCTTATCCTCATCACTTACTTCATCGGAAGTTTCATAAGAAACAGCCTCAGCTTCGCCTGCTTGAGGAATTTCTGATTCTGTACTGAATGATATAATATCATCCTCTGAGTATATGTCATCATAATCTGATGGAACAACCTGTTCTCTCACTGTATCTGCACTTGAAAGTCCATCACCGTAAGATTCGATAGGCTTGTTATCCTCAAAATTCTGAAGTTCTTCTTCGTTTTTGTTTTTCTTCTTATTTCTCTTTTCTTCTTTCTTTGCACGCTTCTCTTCTTTTCTCTGCTGCTTATCGTCATAATCATAGTCGTAAGCTTCACCGCCTGCGATTACAACTTTCATTTCGTCTTTTCTCAATGCCTGGCTTGACAGCTCTGCAACAAAAGAGAAAATATAGAAGAACAAAGCTATATTCTGAATAGTAGGAATAAGTGAGAATATCTCAGGAATTACACCTGATACAACTATATCATATACAGGCACTGCACAGCTTGCAATAAGAAGTGAAACGGAAATAAGTCCCATTACTATTGTATTCTTTAATGTACCTTTGCTTCTGATTGCTGAAATAAGCTGAGCGTAAAAGAAAAAGTAAAGAGTAACGGCAATAAGTGTCAAAAGCTGAAGAATGTCTGTATTTGCAAGAGAAATCTCCGCATTGTTTACAAAAACATTTATAAGCTTAATTGCGCTCCAAATTGCCGGCATAAGCAGATAAACTGAAAGTCCCTTTGAACTTGTAGTCTTTGTCAGGTGCATAAGCGACATTATAACTATTGCCAAAGCCGAAAGCAAAGTAAAAACTACATAGACAACAGCGTAAGCAGATATATCTCCGGATGACTTGGCTTCCAAAAGCGATATTCCGCCCTCTGCCGCAATTGTGGCAGCTGTTATAAGTCCGAAAAGACCGGCAGGAATGTTTCGTTTAATCACATAGTAATCAGCCGTTTTTCTGTCAATCGCCTTGAACAAAAGACAGAACAAGAACATTACAAGTGTTACCCCCGCAATAGCGTATGGAAGTATGGACACTCCAAAGCCCATGAAAAGCTGCTCTGCATCAGGGAAAATCGATGTATAAAGCGCCAATCCCACAAGCACAGGAGTGAAGAGAATAAAAGGTATCCAGGACAATTTTACTTTCATAATCGACTCCTTTTCTAAAATCATCGGAAAAGATAACCTTGTCCGATATTTTTCATCATTTAAAAATTTGCATCTTCCAATTAAATAGGAAAGATGCACATAATGATTGTTCTATACTATTTTATGTCAAATCATCCTGTCTGTCAAGGATATAAAAAACATAAATATTACATTTTATACTCCGTCACATATAATTGTCAGAAATTCCCATATATTACTGTTTATGAGAGTTACAATCTGACAATTAGCCCTTTTTACGTTCATAAATGCCTTATACTTGCTTTTAAGTAATTTATTTGATATAATATTCTGCGGATTTTAAAAGGTTTTTAAGGGGAGGATTCACATGAAACATCGTCATGTAATTGATCTTGAAGATTTAACTTTCGCACAGCTCCAGCAGGTTATTGATCTTGCCAGAAAAATCAAGGCAGATCCCGCCAAATACAGTCACGTATGCGACGGAAAAATCCTTGCAACACTTTTTTATGAACCGTCAACCAGAACTCAGATGTCTTTCCAAACCGCTATGCTTCGACTGGGCGGAAAAACAATAGGCTTTGACAATCCTATGAACTCTTCCGTTGCAAAGGGTGAAAGCCTGAAGGACACAATCACCATTGTAAGCGGTTATGCGGACATAATCGCCATGAGAAACCCTGTTGAGGGCGCAGCAAAAGCCGCTTCTCTCTACAGCAGTGTTCCTGTTATAAATGCCGGCGACGGCGGACATCTCCACCCCACCCAGACACTCACCGATATTGTGACACTGCACAATGAAAAAGGCAGACTTAATCATCTTAAAATCGGTCTGTGCGGCGACCTGAAAAACGGAAGAACCGTACACTCCCTTATTAAAACCATGTCCCACTTTGAGGGCAACAGTTTTGTGCTTATATCCACTCCTGAACTTACTGTTCCTGATTATATCAAGGAAATTATGATTAACTCCGGCTGCGAATTTACAGAAAGCCAGAATCTGAAAGAGTCTATCTCAGATTTGGACGTGCTTTACATGACAAGAATTCAGCAGGAGAGATTCAGCTCTAAAGAAGAATACGAAGCTCAAAAGGGCGTTTATATTCTTGATGCTGAAAAAATGGCTTTGGCTAAGGAGGATATGATAGTTTTGCATCCTCTTCCAAGAGTTGATGAAATCACCGTAGAGGTTGACGACGACCCTCGTGCCTGCTACTTTAAGCAAGCAGTTTACGGAATGTACGGAAGAATGGCTCTCATTATACTTCTTCTTGAGGACAGCGACTATTTCTTCCATGACAACAAAAAGAAAGTTATCGCAGACGATGTAACATGTCCAAATGAGAGATGTGTAACACACCGTGAAGCTTATCTCCCAAAAAGCTTTATAAAGCAAGGCTCACACCTTTTCTGCGACTACTGCGACCATGCTGTTGAAATGGACAGTAAGGATTAAAAAATAAATATAAGAATATTAAAACCGTGGTTCTGAAAATTTTCAGAAACCACGGTTTATTTTTTGTAATGATTTTATTATAACCTGATAAAAAGATTATAAATATAAAAAGCTAAATGCGAGCGAACCACTCCAAGTCTCTTAATAAAACGTCTCGCCAGACCTGTGCAGGTGTAAATTCACAAGGCTAAACCTATACAGGTCGGAATTAAAAAACTTTCCAAAAGATTACAGATATAAAATAAACTTATATGTGAGCGAACCACTCCAAATCTCTTAACAAAACGTCTCGCCCAACCTGTGCTGTCGTTAACTCCCATATTAAACTTTGGCAGGTTGGAACCAGAAATTATTCGATGGCTTTTAGGGATTCTACCATGTCGATTTTTTTCAGGGAGAAGTGGACAACTATTGTTACTATCAGTGCGAAAATGGCTGTTATGAGAGCTGAAACAACGTAACACCACCACGCCATGTCGGAAATAAACATAACTGCGTCAACCTCCGCAACAGATACAACAAATTTTTCAAGAAAAATTCCAAGTATTAAACCTAAGATAATTCCGAATAAAACCGCCACGTTGTTTTCACGGTAAATGTAGGAGGAAACCTCTCTGTCGTAAAAACCAAGAACTTTGATTGTGGCAAGCTCTCTCTTTCTCTCGTTTACATTGATGTTTACAAGATTGTACATAACTATGAATGCCAAAAGTCCCGCTGAAACTATGAGTACGATAACTATACTCTTGAGACTTCCTATTGTGTCAACAAATCTGCTCATTGTGTCGCTTGAATAGGCAATTCCCAGTATATCGCTGTCATCAAGAAGTTCTGTTGACAGGTCGCTGGTTTCAACTCCGTCAGGAATGTTGGCGTAAATCATGTTGTATGATGGTTCTTCACCGTAAACATTTCTGTATAGAGTCGGTGTCATATAGATGTAGTTCATTGCATAGTTCTCGGTAACTCCTGTTACTGTAAGCTCTGTTTTGCTTCCGTCAGAATTTACCACGGAGAAGCTGTCCCCGGCTTTTGCTTTAAGAACATTGCTCATCTTCTGGCTTATTATAACTCCGTCGTCGGTAAGCTCAAGAGGTGTATGGTCATCCATTGTTCTCAGTGTTATATAATCGTCAACCACTTCCGGATTTTGAAAAACAGACATTGAAACGGAAGCTATTGTTTCCCCGTTTTTCTCTGCGTCAACAGTTTTAACCATAAGGGTTTCCGAGCTGTTTATATATTGGTTGGAGTTTATATAGTCCTGAAGCTCCTCAAGACTTTCTGAATTTTCACTGATAGCTATTGTAACATCGTATTTGAATATATCGCCAAACTGTCGGTCAACTATCGAGCTTATGGCGTAGTTTAGTCCAAAGCCTGTAAGAATAAGAGCACAGCATCCCGCAATGCCGATGGTAGTCATAAGGCTTCTGGCTTTGTAGCGGAAAATATTTCTTGCGGTAACCTTGTGAAGGAATGAAAGTCTGTTCCATACAAAGCCCACACGCTCCAGCATAATTTTTTTGCCCACCTTTGGAGCTTTTGGTCGCATAAGCTGTGCAGGCACTGTTTTCAGCTCTTTTCTGCATACAAAATATGCTGAAAGTCCTGTACAGAGTATTCCCACCAAAGTACACCAGCCTGCATAATCCCATCTGAACGGCATCATAGGGTCAGGCATACTGTACATTATCTTGTAGGCGTTTATAATTACCCACGGGAACAGCTTAAATCCTATGCAAAGTCCGATTATGCTTCCCACTATGCTGGCAGAAATTGCATAAATCAAATATTTTGAAACTATGCTGCGGTTGTTGTAGCCGAGAGCCTTTAATGTTCCCATCTGAGTTCTCTGCTCTTCAACCATTCTTGTCATTGTGGTGGAACATACAAGAGCCGCAACAAGTACAAAGAAGAACGGGAATACTGCGGCTATAGCGTCAACCTTTTCCGCATCCTCTTCATAAGTGGAATATCCCGGGTTGTCGTTTCTGTCAAATACGTACCACTCCGGTGTTTCAAGGTCTTTTAATTCCTTTTCGGCGTCGGCAATTTTATCTCTGCCCTCCTGAAGCTCTTCTTCTACGTCTATTTTTGACTGTTCGTATTCTTCAACTCCGTCCTGATATTCGGCAAGTCCGTCCTCGTACTCCACAACGCCTGCATCATAATCAGCCTCGCCGGAATACAGCTTAGCAAGTGCGTTTTCAAGCTCCTGCTTGCCCTCGGCTTCTTTTTGATTTAAAAGACTTTCGTTGTAATAAATTTCGTTGTAGCCGTCATCAATCTGCTGTTTTGCACTATCCAGCTGATTTTTAGAGTTTTGAAGCTCCTGTCTTCCTGCTTCAAGCTGGCTGTAACCTGCTTCGATTCCGGCTTTAAGCTGTGCAACCGCTTCTTCTCCCTCAATTACCTGAGGTTCTTTCTCATCTATCTGCTTTTGACCCTCTGAGGACACTATGGAAAGAATTGCGCTGTACTGCTGTTTTTCCTCAGCGGGCGCTGTAGCATAGGAAACAAAGAAATTTTTAATGCTTATAGGAACTCCCGGCATCATTTCGGCTATATATGCGTCTATCTGCTCCATCACGGCGATTTCTTCCGGAAGTATCTCCTCTTCTGTAACCGTAATTGCAGAATACTTTTCTATAATTGAATTGTAGTTTGCCAAAAGACTTTTAAATGAGTCAAGCTCCTGTCTTCCGGCGGTTACTACAGGCTCAAGCTCTGCCAGCTGGGCTTCATATCCGGAAAGCTCTTCCAGTGCCGCAGCCTCTTTTTCCTGAAACTCTGCAAGTCCCTGATTATACTGCTCAAGGCCGCTGTTGTATTCGGCTTCCGCAGAGTAAAGCTGAGCTTTTGCGTCTTCAATCTGCTGTCTGCCGTTTGCAATCTCGGTATTCAGTGTCTCAATTCCGCTGTAATACTGGCTCCAGCCGTCGTCAAGCTCCTGTCTTGCATCGTCAATCTGGGTTTTCGCATCTTCAAGCTGAATTCTTGCATCTTCAAGCTCCTGCCAGCCATCATTGAGCTTTTCCTCTGCCTTGGCTTCACCGTCTGCAAGCTCCTGCTTTGCGTCATCAAGCTCTTGCTGGGCTTCTGCTACAATGTCGTTATACCTGTTGTAGGTAAGCTCATCATTGTTTTCAAGGAGAGCTGTGTTTTCTTCTATAATCTGACCGTACTCATCCTCAAATGGGTCAAGACCCTCTGTTTCCTGCAAAGTGAAATACACATCTGTGTATACATCAAAGGCAAAATCCTCTTCAGGAATAAGGATGTAGGTGTCTATTTCACCGTCTCCCACTGTGGTGGTTCCGTACTGAAAACCAACATAGCTTGGTGTATTTATTGTTCCCACAATTTCATATTCAGTTACTTTAAGGCTTTCTGATATATCATCCTTTTCCAGATAAAGCTGAATTTTACTGCCTATTGCGAGCTTTCCGTTTGCAAGCTTGCTCTGCTCAACAACACATTCTCCGGATTTTTCCGGCAGTCTGCCTTCTATTAACAAAGGTCTGTTCATGTTGTCGGCAGTATCCGGATTTTCAAGGTCATAGGAAATAGCCTTTAAAACAAGATTGTTTTTATCGTCGCTTTTAACCATAACATCGGCGGAATATCCTCCGCTGATTCCTCGGACGTTTACGGTTTTTTTTATTGCCTCAATATCCGTGTCGTCAAAACCGTAATTGGACATAATATGGAAATCCGCCAGATTATATTCTTCGTAATAGGTCGCCGCTGTCAGCTTCATATCAGGACAGCTTGACTTAACTCCGGCAAAAAATCCGCATCCTATTGCGACAATGGCAAGTATTGCAAGGAACCTGCTTTTTGTCCGCCATATTTCACGGAACAAGTCCTTGACCAACGCCTTTTTCATATATATCACACCCTTTCAAAGAAAAAAATCACCATTCGATATTTTCTACAGGCATGGGATTTTCATTGAGTGTAATGCTTTCCACCTTGCTGTTTTTCATTTTTATTATTCTGTCAGCCATAGGGGTTATAGCCTGGTTGTGGGTTATAAGTATAACCGTCATATTGTTGTTGCGGCAGGTATCGTGGAGAAGCTTCAAAATATTTTTACCGGTATTGTAGTCCAAAGCTCCTGTAGGCTCGTCGCAAAGCAAAAGCTTAGGCTTTTTTGCAAGAGCTCTCGCTATTGAAACTCTCTGCTGTTCGCCGCCTGAAAGCTGTGACGGGAAATTGTTTATTCTATCCTCAAGGCCTACTTCCTTTAAAACCTCTATAGGATCGTAGGCATCCTTTGTTATCTGTGTGGCAAGCTCGATGTTCTCCTTGGCGGTAAGATTCTGCACAAGGTTATAAAACTGAAAAACAAAGCCTATATCGTATCTGCGGTACTCAATAAGCTCTTTTGGGCTAAGCTTTGCAACGTCCTTTCCGTCAACAATAACCTCTCCCTCATCGCAGCTGTCCATTCCACCTAAAATATTAAGTATTGTGGTTTTTCCTGCGCCGCTGCTTCCCACAATAACCGCAAATTCTCCCTTCTCTATTGTAAACGACACACCGTTTGACGCCGTTATTGTAACCTCTCCCATTTTGTATCTTTTATAAACATTTTTAAGTTCTACAAAACTGGACATTGTTGTCCTCCTGTTCTTATAAATCTATGGTAAGTTCAACCGGACAATGGTCGGAACCCATAACCTGAGTGTGAATTTTTGCGTCTTTTAAATTCGGTTCCAGAGATTTTGATACACAGAAATAGTCTATTCTCCAGCCTGCGTTTTTAGCCCTTGCGCTGAATCTGTAAGACCACCAGGAATAAACTCCCTCCAAATCGGGATAAAAATATCTGAATGTGTCTGTAAATCCGCTGTCAAGAAGCTTTGAAAACTTTTCTCTTTCTTCATCTGTAAATCCTGCGTTTTTTCTGTTGGTTTTCGGGTTTTTCAAGTCTATTTCCTTGTGAGCCACATTTAAATCTCCGCAGAAAATAACAGGCTTCTTACTTTCAAGCTTTTTAAGATAATCAAGGAAAGCGTCCTCCCACTCCATTCGGTAAGGAAGCCTTAAAAGCTCGCTTTGTGAATTAGGAGTATAAACGGTCACTATATAAAATTTCGGATATTCCAAGGTGATAACTCTTCCCTCGCTGTCATGTTCGGGAATATTTATGCCGTAGCTTTGGGACAGCGGCTGTTCCTTTGTAAATATTGCAGTTCCGGAATAGCCTTTTTTCTCCGCATAATTCCAAAACTGATAGTAGCCCTCTGTCTTTAAATCAATCTGTCCCGCCTGAAGCTTGGTTTCCTGTACACAGAAAATATCTGCGTCGGCCTCTTTGAAAAAATCCATAAAGCCTTTTCCCACACAGGCTCTCAGACCGTTTACGTTCCATGATATAAGTTTCATATTTTTTCTTATCCGGCATTACTCCGCCAGACTTTCCTCCCATGTTATTTCTTTAAAACCTACAAGCACCTTATCGCCCTTTACAAAAATCGGACGTTTAACAAGCATACCGTCAGTTGCCAAAAGGCTGTACATTTCCTCCTCTGTCATTTCGGGAAGCTTTTCTTTAAGATTCATGGACTTATAGATCTGTCCGCTTGTATTGAAAAACTTTTTCAAAGGCAGATTTGATTTTCTGTGCAATTCTTTTATTTCATCTTCACTGGGATTTTGTGTTTTAATATCCCTTTTTTCAAACTCAATTCCCTTATCCAAAAGCCATTTTTCCGCCTTTTTGCAGGTACTGCATTTTGGATAGCATAAAAATAAATTCTGCAAGGTATTCGCCTCTTTTCCGCAAAATATTTGTTATATTTTAACATTCTTTAAGTTAATTATATCAGTTTTTTGTATTGTATTCAATAGACAATTAGGTAATATCTGTCGTATTTCTCATTGTCAAAATTTCTTTATAACAGCGTTTTCACCTTAAAAACAAAAAACGAAAAGACAAAGCTTATTCTGCGCTGTCTTTTCGTTTTCTAAACACTCATATGCAACACAATCTCCAATAACGGGATTTATGTATATGAAATTTTTTTAATCATCAAGGCTTGCATTGTACTCATCACGGAGCTTTTCCCAATACTTTATATCTTCCTTTGTAATCTCTCTGATTACTTTGCACGGATTTCCGGCGGCTACTACGTTTGCCGGGATATCCTTTGTAACAACTGAGCCGGAACCTATTACGGAATTATCACCTATGGTAACTCCCGGATTTATGGTTGTGTCTCCGCCTATCCACACGTTGTTTCCCACGTTGATTGGCTTTCCGAACTCGAGACCGTCGGTTCTTATAACCGGGTCAATGGGATGTCCTGCGGCGTACAGACTTACTCTCGGGCCTATAAGCACGTTATCGCCTATTGTAACCTTGCACACATCCAGCACGATGCACTCATAATTGCAGTAAAAGTTCTCGCCAACATAAATATTACAGCCGTAATCGCAGAAAAACGGCGGTTCAATGTGGAAATTCTCTCCTGTTCCTCCCAGAAGCTCTTTGAGGATTTTATTTCTTTTTTCTTTTTCGTCCTCTGTTGTCACATTGTATTCGGCAATAAGCCTTTTAGCTTTCTTAAAGTCCCCTCTAAGCTCCTCACCAAAGGCTCTGTAAAGCTTTCCGCCGAGCATTCTTTCCTTCTCAGTCATTTTATCGCCTCCTATTACATTTTTTATTCTCTTTTTAATCTCATAAGTGAACCTGCCGGAACAGGCTTGTCTGTAACCATTTCCAGCTGTTCCATTGCGTGGTTTGCGGCTTCCACATCTTCACCGTTTTTATTTATAAGCTTAATAACCTTTGTGTTAAAGGAAAAACCGTCAGGGGGCAAAATATCAAGCGTATCGCCTACAAAAAATCTGTTTCTCTGGGTAATATGAGCTATATTTTCAATGGAATCGTTGCATACTCCAACGAAGTCGTATTTTCTTATATATCCGCCGTTGTTTGTTACCTGTCCCGGCTCGTTTCCGAAATAAAAACCTGTGCTGTATTCTCTGTGGCTGATTTTTTCCAGTTCCTCTTTAATCCATGGCTGTAACTGATAATTTTCGCCCATTGCCACGAAATCATCCACCGCATGACGGTAGGCGTTTGTTGTAACTGCGGCATAATAAGCAGATTTTGCTCTTCCCTCGATTTTAAGGCTGGAAACTCCGGCTTTTACCAATTCCGGAATATGCTCAATCATACACATATCTCTGGAATTATAAAGATAAGTTCCGCCGTCCTCCTGCTCTACCGGGAAAAACTGACCTTCTCTGTTTTCCTCATAGAGATGATATTTCCAGCGGCAAGGCTGTGCGCAGTCGCCACGGTTTGCATCTCTTCCGGTGAGATAGGCAGAAATAAGACATCTTCCGGAAAAAGAAACGCACATTGCTCCGTGTACAAAACACTCTATTTCCAAATCATTTGGAATTTTGGCTCTAATCTGGGCAATCTCATCCAAAGGAAGCTCTCTTGCCAAAACTACTCTGGAAGCTCCAAGCTGGTGGAAGGCTCTGGCTGTTTCGTAATTGACAATTCCTGCCTGTGTGGAGATATGGCGGTGAACCTTTGGTGCATACTTTGCAGCCATATTAAGAACGCCTATATCAGCTATTATAAAAGCGTCAACACCTATTTCTCCGCAGTAGGTGAGAAAATGTGGAAGCTCTTCTATTTCATTGTTTCTTGGAAGAGTATTGCAGGTAACATAAATCTTTGCGCCCTTTTCATGGGCAAGTTTCACCGCTCTTTGAAGCTCTTCTTCTGTAAAGTTTTTGGAAGCAGTTCTCATTCCAAACATATTTCCTGCAAGAAAAACCGCATCCGCTCCGAATTTCAGAGCGGATTCAAGGCATTCCATATCCCCTGCAGGTGAAAGTACCTCGGGTCTAATCATAGTTTATCTTAACCTTTCTTTATTATAGGGTTACTCTTCTACCAAACCTGCCTCAACAAGGTTTCTATTGTGGTCGTATGCATTAGTAGCATAGTAAGCCACAGATGGGCTGTCCTCAGTAGGAGCTGAATGGCAGAAATAATAATAGTTTGTATCATTAGGATAAAGAGCCGCCATAATTGCATCAAGACTTGGGTTACAGATTGCGCCTGCCGGCAAACCATAAATTTCATAGGTATTATAGTTGCTCATATAGTCGCCCATATCCTCAGGTACTGCGCTTTTTGAACGGTAAGGATAATAAACCGTGGAATCGCAGTCAAGTCTTGAAAGACCCTCGTCAATGTGGGATTCAAGGCGGTTATGAAGAACAGAGGAAACATTGTACATATCCTCAACATCAGCCGCCTCAGCCTGAATGATAGAAGCTATTATCATTATTTCATCCATAGAATACTGACTGTCATTTATCATATCTTCTATGGTTACGTCTTTTTCATAATTTTCATTTTCGTATTTTGTGTAACAAATTCGCTTTTCATAGTTGCTCAAAAAGCGTTCTATAGTTGTTTCCGGGTCCTCATTTTTGTAGAAATCATAGGTATCCGGGAACAGATATCCCTCAAGGCGATAATATTTACCCTCGGAAGAAACATTTTGTAAGAAAGGATAGTCCTCGTCATATATATCGCTGTTTAAAAGCTCGAAGAACTTTTCTCTGTCTGTTAAAACTCCCTCTTCCTCAAGTTTGTCCGCTATTTCAAGGGCATTCATACCCTCGTACAGCTGAACTGTAACAATATCTGTTCTGTTCAGGTTGCTCTGCATGTAGTTTACTATCTGCTCGTAATCCATGTTTTGGCTCATATCAAAAGAGCCCTGTCTGAATCCGTTGGCAGAACCTGTAACGCTGACATAGAGCTTGAAAAACAGTTCGCTGTCAATTACATGATTTTCCTGCAATATTGAAGCCACTTCATCCAATGTTGGATTAGCTCCGATTTCAACATGAACTGTTGCTTCGTCCTGTCTGTTAACCGCCAGCATATCGTTGAATCCAAGAACTAAAAACTGACCTAAAATTATACCCATAACCAAAGTTGAAAGCAACCAAATATATTTAAAGGTCTTTTTATTCTTTTTCATTCGTTTCTTTTCCAGCTTTTGCATACGCTTCTGCTGTTTTTTTGTATAGCCTTCCTCATAAGAAACAGGGTCGTTGCTGAAATTCATATAATCGTTTTCGTTACGAATATCAGACACAACATCTACAGGTCTTTCTCCGGAATTAGATAATTGCTCACCGTATTCTGTGCTGTAGTGACTGTTATTATATGAGTCATAATTCTGACCATAGTTTTCAGCATATTCGCCATGATTTCCGCTGTTGCTGTAAAGATAATCTCCGCTGTCATATCTTTCATTATTAGGTTTTTCTGAAAAACTATTAAGGTCGTAACTATTCGAGTTAACACCGTTATCTGAAAAGTGTTCTCCTCTTTCCGGGAAATGACTGTTCTCTTCAACCAAATCCAAGGAAGATGAAGGGTTTATATTCATTTTAAAATTTTCAACTTTTTTCCTTCTGTTCTCCATGAACATTTCTTCGGAATTGTTGTTTAAGTTTTTGTCCTCTGACATTTCTACACAGCCTTTCCTATTGTCTCCTGTTTGCTTTTCTTTTTCTTATGTTGCGGACAAACCTTTCTGTAATTATTAAATCTACTGGTCTGTCAAAAAAACCGTGGGGGAGCTTCCATTTTACGCAGCTGCTGTAGCAAAGTCCGATTTTATCACCCTGAAACAGGGATAAAAAACGGTCATAATAGCCCATTCCAAATCCAAGCCTGAATCCCTCAGAATCAAAGGCAAGTCCTGGAACAATGCAAACTCCCTTGGAAAAATCAGTGACCTTTTCGCATTTATCAGGTATAGGCTCCATAAGTCCGTAGGTGCTTTTCTCCAGCTGGTCAAAAGATTCAATAAAAAAGAAATCCATCTCCCTTTTATCTGTGACACATCTGGGAACAGCAACCCTTTTGCCGTCTTTCAAAACGGCTTCAATAATAGATATTGTATCTATCTCAATGGGTTTTGATACAAAAGCAAAAACTATATCGTTGTTTTTGTACTCCCTTGAAGCCAAAAATCCTTTTTTCAGAAGTTCGTCATATCTGCTTTTCTTCTGAGGACTCATATTTTCACGTATTTCTCTGTATTTTTTTCTAAGCTCCCGTTTTACAATTCTGATATCGTTTACGGGCATTGCATAGCACCTTTGAGCTTTTCGGCTCTGTCCTCTCCCAAAAGAAGAGAAACTATCTCAAGACCGAAATCTACAGCACAGCCCGCTCCTCTTGATGTTATTATTTTTCCGTCCCTTGTTACAGGCTCGCCTGTATGCCGGGCGCAGTCAAGTTCACTTTCAAAGCCCGGGAAACATGTGGCTTTTTTGCCCTTTAACACTCCAAGATGTCCCAGAACAGAAGGAGCGGCGCAGATTGCAGCAACCGGCAGGTCGTTCTGCACGCAGTAATTTACACTTGCCGCAACAATAGGAGAATTGTCCAGATTAAGTGTGCCGGGCATACCTCCCGGAAGAATCACCATGTCCATATTGTCTGTGATAACTTCACTTTCCTCAATATCAGCAATGACCTTTATTCCGTGAGAACCTCTGATTTCTTTTCCGCCTACACCTACGGTTACAACTTCAAGTTCAGCTCTTCTCAATATATCAACCGGAGCTAAAGCCTCGATTTCCTCAAATCCGTTTGCCAAGAAACAATAAATCATTGTCGTTTCCTCCTTTATTTTAATCTTTTGTAAGTCCTATATAAATCGTATGGGAAAACTCCACAGACTTATCAAGGACATTTATCATTCCAAATTTATTTTCAGAACAGCAGGGAACCCTTACTGTGATTTTCTTTATATCATCAAATTCAGAAAATACGCTGTTCAGCACTTCTTCCACAGGTTTTTCCGATATAAATTCGGTTACCACAGCCTCTTTTGAACTGCTCTGAACCGTCATGTAAAAATCTTCACCGGAAAGGGAAAAACCATTGTAAATGCTGTTGTATCCCAAAGCATTTTTAACTGTTTTATCGGGAAACTGCATAACCTGAACAGGCTGTTTTGCAGTTTTCCTCAGTTTAATTATATTATCTGTTTTTTCTTTTTCATCATAAATTAAAGGGATTTTTTCCGATTTATGAGTTTTTAAAAGCTCATAATCTCTAATATCAGTTCCGTATAAAGGAACATATCCCAGCTTGCCGTAATAGGAATAAAGACCCTCGTTTGCCGGAAGCAAAACAGAAGCCTTGTGGCCCTCTTTAAAGCTATCCATAAGAGCGTATTCTATAAGGGAGGACATTATTCCTCCTTTTCGGTATTCGGGCAATGTTGCCGCTCCGAAAAGATAATGAACCCTTTGCAAAACTCCCTTTTTATCCTCTATTTCGCCGTAAATAATATAAAGAGAGGCACAGCAGATATCATCTGTAAAACAACAATAGCATCTGCTGTCAGGATAAATATTTTCAAAAACAAATTTTGTGCCCTCATCCGTATCGAAAAAGCACTTTTTCCAGATATTTTCAAGCTCAGGTCTTAAAGCTTGTTTTTCACAGTCAGGTACTTTTCTGTACTGCCTTTCCATAACAATCATTCCTTTGGAATTGCGGCATATCTTGTCAAAACTCTTTCAGGGTAATAGGAAAGCTTTGCTTTTCTAAGTCCCTCAATACCCATATCCTCTTCACGGTTCAAAAGTTCATAATCCGTATAGGTCTGGGCAAAGCAGTTGTTAATCATTGCATAAGCTCCGTCAAAATTGAGAGCTTTTTCAAAGTTTACGTCGCAAACCTTATCGTTTATTCTGGACGCCGCAGTCATGGCAACAGGCTCGTCGTTTACATAAAGAACCCCGCCAAACATTCCAAGGGTATCAAAATTATAGAAAGCTCTGTTGATTGCGCAGTATTCAGCGCCGAGGCTTTCTCCGCCTGAACCGGTACAGCCGTTTACCGCACACCACTTAGCCGCAACTGTCAGTGCGTCATCAAAGGTTTCCTTGCCGAGCTTTTCAAAGCGATATTCCGGATAAAGTCTTTTAAACTTTGAGATATGGTTTCTCTTTGCGTGGTACTTCTTTCCGGGCAGGTCAGCCAAATTAGTTCTCAAATAGATATAATCAGCGGAACCATCCATCTCTTCATAGGTAAATTCACCCGGATAAAGCTGCTCAAGCTCTTCTTTATTCTCATCTGTGAGCATAGCAAGTCCGATAAATTTTCCGTATCTCTCAATGCTATCCTGTTTTATGGTTTCGATTACGGATTTTATATCGCCTTTTCCGCAGGGATAGCTGTATTTCTTGTCGTTTTCTTCTCCGAAAATCTTAATAACGAAACCGTCCTTTACAGCGGCTTTTATTCCGTATCTTTTACCCCACAAATACATTGTGGCAAATGAAGCGTCGGAACCCATATGGCCTGAGCTTTCAAAAATTTTTGTAAAGGCTTCTACATCTTCCAGTTCTATCTCTTTAAACTCAAGCAAACCTTTTTTTAATTCTGTCATAAATTTAAAAATCCTCTCTTGAACGATAATCGTTCGCTCTCTTGATGAAAATATATCTGCTTTCATCAATCTCTTTTTATTATTAACATTTTCAGGAAAATAATTGATTATTTTATCAATCATAAAACCGAGTCTTTTATAATTTTCATTATATCTTCGTTTATTTCTGAAATTCCTCTGATTTCACCGTCTGCGCAGCAGTTAACTATTCTCCAGTCAAGCTTTTCTGCTGAATACATAGCGGATTTTCTACAGTTTAAAAGATAATTCATATTCTTTTCGTGAATATCTTTTTTAGATTCGTCACCTTTATATCTTTCACTGAGAA
>ULUX01094939.1_pt1 | contig 26080 bp, 19 predicted proteins | sample 1958961 | NCBI WGS metagenome assembly ULUX01 (sample SAMEA4835773, study PRJEB28245) | human gut metagenome | biome: gut microbiome; material: fecal sample | place: Denmark | collected 2008 | reverse complement strand
CTCACCAGCTCCTTGGTCGTGGTCTTGCCGTTGCTGCCCGAAATGGCCAGAATCGGAATCGCCAGTTCGCGGCGGTGTTCGCGCGCCAGCTCCTGAAGGGCTTCGAGCGTATCGCCGACAAGTACCGTGCGGTCGCCGGCGACGGCCGCAGGATCGTCCACGACGGCGTATGCGGCGCCTTTGGAGAGTGCGTCGGCGGCGAAGCGGTTGCCGTCGAAGGTCGCCCCGTGCAGGGCGAAGAAGACGGACCCCGGCTCGATGCGGCGCGTGTCGGTCGAGATGCGGGGGTGCCGCCGGAAAATATCGTACAGTTCGGACATATGGATGCCGTATATGCGGGCTGCCGGCCCGGATGCGTCAGATGTGTTTGTCTCCGTTGTGGAATTTGACTTCGTCGATGAATTTCTTGATGTTCTGCTCCTCGGAGCGGGGGCAGATCATCAGCACGTCGTCGGTATCCACGACGATATACTCCTTCAGGCCGCTGATGACGGCCACCTTGTCCTTGGGCAGCGAAACGATGCTGCTGCGCGTGTCGTAAAGGTAGCACCCCTGCTCAGGCACGGCGTTGGCGTAGCGGTCCTTGCGCGAATGCTGGTAGACCGAGCCCCACGTGCCCACGTCGCTCCAGCCGAAATCGCCGCAGCGGACGTATACGTTGTCGGCCTTCTCCATGATGCCGTAGTCGATCGAAATGGCGCGGCACTCCGAAAAGACGATTTCGACGGTGGTTTTCTCGGCGTCGGTGCCCAGCGCCTTCATCACGCCGCTGAACATGGCGTGGTGTTCGGGCAGGTATTTCCGGAAGGCTTCGACGATGGTCTGCACCTTCCAGATGAAGATGCCCGAATTCCAGAAGAATTCGCCCGTCTGCAGGAAGGTCTGCGCCAGTTCGAGGTTCGGTTTCTCGGTGAAGCACTTGACCTTGCTGATGACGTTGGTGTCCGAGACCTGAATGTAGCCGTAACCCGTATCGGGACGTGTCGGTTTGATGCCGACGGTCAGCAGGGCGTCGTGTCGGTCGGCGAATTCGAGACACTCGCCGATGATCTGGCGGAAGTCCTCTTCGTTGAGGATCAGGTGGTCGGCCGGGGTGACGATCATCTCCGCGTCGGGATTCTGCTTCAGCAGCGTGTAGGCCGCATAGGCGATGCAGGGGGCCGTATTGCGGCCGATCGGTTCGCAGAGCACCTGCCGTTCGCCGATTTCGGGGATGTGTTCGAGTACGAGGTCCTTGTATTTATGGTTGGTCACCACGAGAAAGTTCTCGGCGGGGACGATTTTTGCAAAACGTTCGTAAGTGTGGCGGATAAACGATTTGCCTGTTCCCAGTATGTCGAGAAACTGCTTGGGCATCGACTGCCGGCTTTTGGGCCAGAAGCGCGAACCGATGCCGCCGGCCATGATGACACAATATTTGTTGCTTGCCATAAGTTATAATATGGAATTAAGTGAGACAAAGATAAAAATATTTTGTAACTTTGCCGCCTATTGCTGGAATAAATATTTTTAGGTTCCCGATGAAAATAAAACTGTTCACCATACCCAATCTGCTGACCCTCTCAAGCCTGCTCTGCGGCTCGTTTGCGGCGGTTTCGGCGTTGGTTTACCACGATCTGGAGCTGGCTTTCTGGCTCACCGTCGCCGCGGGCGTCTTCGACTATTGCGACGGCTTCGCCGCCCGGCTGCTGAAGTGTCCCTCGGCCATCGGCGTCCAGCTGGATTCGCTCTCCGACATGGTTTCGTTCGGATTCGTTCCGGCTTCGGTGCTTTTCGTGCTGTGGAACGACGCGCTTGCGGCCGATGCCGAACCGTGGATGCGCTACGGCGGCAGCGTGCTCTGCTTCGTGGTGGCGGCCTTTTCGGCGCTGCGGCTGGCCAAGTTCAATATCGACGAAACGCAGCACACCGAATTCTGCGGCCTGCCCACTCCGGCCAATGCGCTGTTCTTCGCTGCACTGGGCTGGATGAACGCCGAGACGGGCTTCAGTCTGGGCGTCTGGGTGCTCCTGCTGATGCCGGTCATGTCGTGGCTGCTCATATCGCCGGTGAGAATGTTCGCTTTCAAGTTCCGGAGTTTTTCTTTTAAAGGCAACGAGATCCGCTATCTCTTTATTGCGCTGTCCGTTGTCCTGTTGGTCGCTTTGGGTGTTCGGGCCGTCCCTGTCATTATTCTGCTCTACATCGTCGTTTCGGCGGTAAAGTGGATCGTGACGCTAAAGAGCCGTGATTCAGCGGCTTGCCCGGAGGAATAATTGCATATTTAAATTTTTTAAATTACCTTTGCCGCGGATTCCCGTTCTATGTCGAGATTGACGAAAAGAATATTGCTGACAGCTTTGCTCGGTCTGTTTCTGACAGTACCCGGCATCGTCCGTTCGCAGGGTTTCGACGCCAAGACGCTGATGCGTGCGCAGCAGCGCGGACAGACCGGCAGCCTGTACGGCAACAATCCCTTCGAACAGCCTGCGGAAGAGGGCGAGGAGGGCGAACAGCAGCCGCAGGATACGACCAAGAAGGAGCGCAAGATCCGCAAGCCGCTCGAATCCTATTTTTTCAGCGATTCGGTCCGCTCGCTGAACAACTTCCGCTGGAACGTCAGGCGCGACTACAACCGCGTTGAGATCGGACCGCTGGACACGACGCTGACCGACTGGCGCATCGACTATCCGTTCTACCGCGAAGAGGTGGGCGACATCGCGCAGGGCGCTCTCGGACAGGCTTCGCTGCCGATGAACTATTTCCGGCGGCCCCAGAACTTCGACTTCGGTTTCGCTAGTCCCTACTATGCGTACACGTACGACATGGAGAACGTGCCTTTCTACAACACGAAGAAGCCGATCATCCGCATGACCTATCTCGAATCGGGACAGAAGCGTTTCCGCGAGGAGAACTTCAACATCATGCACGCGCAGAACGTCTCGCCGACGACGGGGTTCAACGTCGATTACAAGGCGCGGGGAACACGCGGACAGTATATCTGGTCCCGCACCAAGAACCACAACCTCGCGGTGGCGTTCAACCATACGGGCAAACGCTATTCGGTGCATGCGGCCTATTACAACAACCACATCGAGCAGCAGGAAAACGGCGGCGTGGTCGGCACGTGGGCCATTGCCGATACGACGTTCCAGATGCCGTCGGGCGTGCCGATGAAGCTGGCCGACGCCGAGGCGCAGAATACCTACCGCAACAATGCCTTCTTCGTCACCCAGTCGTATGCGCTTCCGCTGCAGCGGGTGACGGACAGCGATTTTTCGCTGGCCGACCTTTCGGCGGTATTCATAGGCCATTCGTTCGAGTACAGCTCGTGGAGCAAGGTCTATACGGATATAAAGGCCGGCTATACGAACGAGCGGGGCGAGCGGGACCCGGAGACGGGCGAATTCAAGCCTACGGAGGGGATTTACTACAAGGACTGGTTCATCAATCCCCGCGATACGCGCGACTCGATTTATGAGCGCGTTATCTCGAACCGCTTCTTCGTTCAGGCGCAGCCTTGGGACCGCAACGGCGTGGTAGGCACGATTGATGCCGGCATAGGCATCGACATGCATACCTACTCGCAGTTCGAGATGCGTGATTTCCTGACGGGAAAGTATACGAAGGTCAACAAGACCAGCTATTTCGCATACGGCTCCGTCGGAGGAAAGATAAAGAAATATGTCGATTGGGACGCGAACCTCAAGTTCTACCCGTCGGGATACAGAGGCGGAGACCTCACCATCGGCGCCCACCTGGCGCTGACGGGATATCTCCGCGGACACCCCCTGATTCTCGAAGGCCGGTTCACGATGGACCGCCGCTCGCCGAACTACTGGCAGGAGAATCTCTTCTCGAACCATTATATATGGTCCACTCCTTTAGGCAAGGAGAATGAAACTCGGTTCGAGGTGAAGTTTTCGATTCCCGATTTCGCGTTTGAAGCGGGAGCATGGCAGGGCGTCGTCAGCGACAAGATCTATTACGACGCAGACAGCCAGATTACCCAGCAGGGTGGAAACGTAAGCCTCACGAGTGTGTACGCTCGCAAAGATTTCCGCTTAGGCGGACTTCATTTGGACAACAGGGTATTGTTGCAGTGGAGTACGAATCAAGAAGTTGCACCCGTTCCGCTTTTGAGCGCCTTCCTTTCGTATTATTACGAATTCTGGGTCGTGCGCAACGTACTGCGCCTGCAGATCGGTTTGGACGGACGCTATAATACGCGTTATTATGCGCCCGGTTACAATCCCGCACTGTCGGCGTTTTACAACCAGCGCGAGGTCGAGGTGGGGAATTATCCCTACATGGACGCTTTCGTCATGGGTAAGTGGAAGAGAATGCGGATATTCCTGAAATATCAGCATGTGAACAAGGGACTGTTCGGTAACGGAGAATATTTCTCGGCGGCTAACTATCCGCTGAATCCGGGCATGTTCAAAATCGGTATCTCATGGGGTTTCTATGATTAGCGTATTGTTCTGCGCGGTGTGAACTGCCCGCAAAACAACCTTTTATGTTAAAAAAGACAGTTTTAACGTTTGCGTTCTTAACAATTCTTACGACATTTTACGGCTTTAACGCCAAGTTCAGCACACCCGTGACGGACGACATGCTGAACGAAGAGGCCGATTTCGGCAATTCGCTGCTCAGCGACGGCGATTACGTGATTTCGGCCTACGACAACATCATTCGCAACATCAGCGAAAAAGAGGGCCACGACTGGCGCCTGATGAGTGCCATCGCGTATCACGAGTCGCGTTTCACGCCCGATATCACCTCGCGCAGCGGAGCCAAGGGACTGATGCAGATCATGCCTTCGGTAGCGCGTCAGTTCGACGTTCCGGCAGGCGATATGGCCAATCCTGAGACCAACATATGGCTGGCCAACAAGCTGATGTCGAAAATAAAGAGTACGCTCCGTTTTCCTGCGGGAACTTCGGACAAGGACCGGATGAGCATTATACTGGCCTGCTACAACAGCGGTATAGGCCATGTGAACGATGCACGGCGTCTGGCGCGTGTCAACGGGGAGGATCCCAATTCGTGGGAGGTGGTAGCCCGGTACCTGCAGCTCAAGGCGCAGCCCGAATACTACGAGAACGAAGTGGTCAAGTGCGGCCGTTTCACCGGCAGCCGGCAGACGCTGGCTTACGTGAACGACGTGATAGGCCGTTATGACAAATATTGCCGGGTCGCCGTGAGGTGATTTCCGCCCGGCGGAACGTAAGCCTGAGTGCGATAACGAAGCGGCAGAACCATCGGTTCTGCCGCTTTTGTTTTTTTGTTCTGAGAGGGGCGGCGGCGAAGGAATGGGAACAGCAGCGAGCGATTGGGACTGCGGTGAGGGATTGGAGACTGCGGTGGGGGGCAGCGGCGCGGAACTGGGACCTGAGTACCCGTAATGAAAAAGGATGGGACGCCGACGCGTCCCATCCTTTTTCGTTGTGTTTTCCGGTTTTAACGCTCCCGGCTTAATAAACCCATTCGAAGTCGTCGACGTACATCGTGTTCGTCGTGCAGCCGACCATGAAGTCGCCGTAGGCGCTGGTCGAGCAGGAGATGACGATGCTGTATTTGCCCGAGGGACGGGCCTGCGTGTCGTAGAAATCGAGCGGCAGCGTGATTTCGGTCATCCGGTCGCCGGCGGTCGAACGGTCGATGAACAGCGAACCGCAGGCGATGATCTTGCCCTCGTCCGTTGCCGTGGTTTCCGTCGGGTCCCAAGTGCCGGTCGGGGCGCCCGTTCCCGAAGCTACCCGGTGACGGGCATTCCAGTCTACGATTGCCACGAAGATCCGGGCCTTGTCCTGATCGCCCTTGCCGATCGGCGCTCCGCTGTGTTTTGCCTGATTGACGATGCCGACCGTCGCATGGTATTTTACTTTCATGCCGGAGGGGCGTGCCGTCCATGTGTAGGGCTGCCCGAATTCCACGACGCCGGTCGTCAGACCGTCTTTGTAGAAGATGCCGGACATCAGGTTGCCCGCGGCCAGTCCCACGATCGGGGGAGCCGAGGCTTTCAGCAGGGCGCAACGGCTGCCGCCCATTCCGTCGAAAGCGGCCGATGTGCAGAGTTCCTTAGCGAAGCCGTTGTTGCCGCTGGCCCAGAATTCCGCATTCTGATTCTCTAGTGTGAAGCACGAAAGCCCCGGATTTTCCATGTTGCCGTCGGGTATGACGTCGCCCGCGGGGACGGTGTGTTCGGACGTTTCGGTCGCTTCTCCGTTGACGAGCAGCCGTAACTCGTAGGTCTGCCCCGCATAGACGCCCTTGGTCCGCACCAGACGTTTGACGGGTAGCCCGGCGGCGTTGGTCGAGTTCGTCCATTCGGGGGCGACGGCGGCCGTGAAGAGTCCGGTTTCGTCCCGCTCGCCCTTTTGCGTCGCCTGCCACTCGTCGGTGCCTTTCACACGGTATTGGATCACGGCGTCGGGATACTCCTCTTCCGTTGCCATGGCGGTTATGACACCCGTGTTGTTCCAGAGGTCCGTCTCCCGGAAGGCGATTTTCAGGTCGGTGTGCTCGACATGGAGCGTCCAGCGTTCGGTCGCTCCGTGATAGGTCGCATCGACGAAACGCATCGTTTCGAAGCCCGAAGCCGAGAGTTCTTCCGCCGTGGGAGAGTAGGTCGTGATGTCGGCAGGACCCAGTTTGAGCCGGGTGACCGTAATGTCGCCGAGGTTCGTTCCCTTGGGCACATAGGCTGTCGCCGTACGTTTCTGGGCGTCTATTACCGTCGCGCCGATCTGTCCTGCGACCGTAAAGGCGCGCTCGATCGGCTGTTCGGCCACGATCGTCCATTCGTAATCCTGATAGAGCGAGAGGGTGACGTACAGCGGCGAACGCAGGTCGAATTCCCCGCTGAGGGGCCGCGACGTTTTGATCTGGCCGATGAAAGACTCCGTGTCGGTCATCATCGGATTGGAGGTCGCGGCGTCGAACGTAACCTTGTCGATGCCGACTTTGCGTATGTCGGTTTTCTCATCCAGCGTAAGCGTCACGGTGCGGTTGGCGATGCTGATGCCCGACACGGTGAAGCCGCTGCCTTCGACGCCCGCGATCCTGAGTTCGACGACGGGATAAGGCACGTCGTTGTCGATGCACGAAGCGGCTAAAAGAAGCGCTGCTGCCGAGAAGAGTATGCGGAAATATTTCATGTCTTACTGCTTTTTCTTGTCCCACAAATGGATCGTCATGCCGAAATTGATGGCTGCGATGTTGAGCCGGAAGCGCATGTTCGAAGCCTTGCGCGAACCGACCTTGTTGCCGTCGGCATCCTTTTGGGTGACGGAATTGTACTGTATGCCACCCAGCCCGAACGAAAGCGTCGCGCAGACGTTGGGGAAGATGTAGACGGCCGCTCCCGGATTAAACGAAAGTTTTACCTGCGTATTGTCACTGTAGGTGCGATTGGGGCTGCCGCCCTCCTTGCGGTCGGGGTCGTACAGGAAATTCGAGGTGCCCGTAGAGAGAGCCAGTTCGAATTCGGCGAAGAGTCCGAAACGCCCCTTGGGATCGAGTCCGGCATACGAACGGTGGAAGATGCCGAACGAGTAGTTGTCGCTCGAAAGGTCGATATAGGGGAGCTGCCCCGAAAGGTCGTTGCCCTCTCCGGCGTCGAAATAGGTGTTGTCGAGCGTGCCGCCCATGTGGCGGTAACCGAAACGCACGCCGATGCAGTTGTTGTCGCGGTAGAAATAGCCGATGAAAGGCTTCACCGTAGCTACCGTGCCGTCCGCGTTGATGTTGTCGAGGATGAGCATGATGTCCGTATCGTCGCTTGACAGGGTGCCGTACGACGCCGTCAGCCCCATCATCACTTCGCCTTTGTAGGCGAATTTGAGTTTGTTGATTTCGCGGTCGATGCGTTTGCGCGTCGGCAGGAAGCGCTGTTCCTTGGGCCGTTTCTGCCTGTCGGCGGCGATGGGCGACGGTGCGGGCGTCGCAAAGGCGTCTGCGGTCAGCCGATTTCCGGATGTCTGTTCCGCGGCGGGCATTGCTGTCCGTTCCGCAGGGGCTGCGGCGGATTCGGCCGTGACCGAAAGCGTTTCAGCGGCGGCAGCGGTTTCGGCCTGCTGCACTGCGGGACGGGCTTGTTCTGTCTCCGCAGCGGCGCCGAGCGTAATGAATACCGAGAAGATGGAAAGTATAATTCGTTTCATGTGCTTGCCGATTTTAGAGATAGAATGCCATACCGAGTCCGATCGAGAAGATGTTGACCTTGAAGTTCATCATGCTGGCGTCGCGCTTGCCGACCGTAACCTGATTGTGTACCTGCTTGGTGTGCGTATAGGTGATACCCATTACGCCGACGTTTACTTCGACGGCCATGTTGTTCGTCGCGAAGGCCACGATGCCGGGCGAAACGCCGAGCGAGAAGGTGTAGCCTGTTTCGTAGGTGCCCTTCACCGGGGAATCCTTGGCGAAGCGCGCCTGTGTGCCGCCTCCGGACAGCTGCATTTCGTTGAAGAGCGCGAAGCGTTTGTTGCGTCCCAGCGGAATGTACTGCCGCCAGATTACCGCCACCGAGTAGCTGTGGCGCAGCGAATAGTAGTCGTTCACCTCGAAGTTGAGGTCCGAATCCTCGCCGCCGAGGTTGAGGTCGGCCTTGTCGAGCTTGAGCAGCGAGCGCGAGTAGATGAAGCGTCCTCCGATGGCCATGTTGTCGCGCAATGCGTAGGCGATCATCGGGCTGACCTTGAAGGTGTAACCCTTCGATTCGATGCCTTCGACGACCAGAAACCGGTAGGTCTCGTTCGAATGGGTCGAGTAGGAAGCCGTACCTCCGAATATCCACTGTCCGCGCGGGACGAAGAGGTTGTGCGTGTCGGTCAGACCGCGCTGCTGGCGCATTTCATTGATTGTGAGCGCGCGTTCCTGTCCGACGCTGTCGGCCGGGAGGGACGCGTCCTCCGTTGTCTGCTGCGCACGCAGCGCCTGAGCCGTACCTGCGAGATACAGCAGGGTCAGGAGCGTGCTGATGGTTATTTTGCGCATTGTCGTGCGTTTAGTCGTTAATATACCCATTCAAAATCGTCGATATACATCACATTGGTCGTACAGGCGTCCATAAAGTCGCCGTACGCACTCGTTGCGCAGGATACGGCGATATTGAATTTGCCCTGCGGAGCAACGGCCGTGTTCTGGTAATAATTTATCGGCATCGTGATTTCTATCATCTCATCGCCGGGGGTCGTCTCTTCGATGAATTTCGATGCATAGCCGATAATGGGACCGTTGGCTGCTTCGGTCTGTGTCTCCGGATCCCATGTGCCTGTCGGGGCTTTTGTGCCGGCAAATACCTTTTGCTGGGCCGACCAGTCCACGATACATACGAATACCCGCGCTTTGTCCATTTCGCCGACGGGAATCTTCCCTTCGTGGAGGTTGTAGTCCACAAGTCCGATTGTTGCGTGGTATTTGAATTTGATTGCTTTCGGCCTTGCGTTGTAGGTGAAATTTTTGCCGAAAGAGACATTGCCGCCCATTGGGACAAGCGAAATGCCGAAGTCTCCCGTAAATAGATTACCCGGAGCAGGGACCTTGGCCAGCGTGTTATAGGTTGCGGTCAGTTTGGCGCAATAGCTTCCGACTCTGCCGGGCATGGTATCGTCGCGGGTGCACAAGTCTTTGGCGAACGAGTTATAACCGCTTCCCCAGAACGTGTATTTGGTACCGCTTCCCGGAAACTGCTTGTCGCTTCTCCACGTTTCGAGACTGCCGTCGGTCATGGCATTGCCTGCTTGGGTCGTGAATTGTCCGGTATGCTCTGCGCCGTTAATGGTGGCTTTATACTCATAAGTGTTTCCTGCGGAAATGCCGGTCCCATCTTTGATGCGCGAATAGGGCAGCACCGTATTGGGGGTACTCCAGTCTGCTTCGGTTTTGTCCTCCCATTCGGGCGCATAGGTCGCCGAGATGAAATCGTCGCCCTGCGACGTGCCGGTCTGGTATTTCCATTGGCCGTCGCTGCCGCACAAACCGAACGTTACGTTTGCCGACCGGGTGAAATCCACGACCTGCAGCGTTACGGTATTGGCCCAGAGGTCGTAGCTTTTTTCCGTAACCGGAACCAATCCCTGCAGACGGTAGGTCGTCGAAATCTCGTTGCTGCCGCCGTTGGCGTCTTCCACATGGATCGTCACGGCGTGGTCGCCGCCCGGTAGTCCTCCGAAGAAAGCGTCGGACAACGTCAGTTCGGTGTTGTATTTATCGGTAGGCGAGAATGAAATGCCTTCGTGCGTGCCGGTGAGCAGGTCGTAGCTGTCGTCGCCGACCGAGACCGTGAATTTTTTCAGTTCCGCGAAAGCCATGATCCGGTATTTTTTCTCGCCGGACGTATATTTCTGCAGTTCGTCGTTGTCGAATCCCTCGGTGAGAAGGGCCGGATCGGGACTGAAAATAATCTCGTCGTCCTTGTCTTCCGTCTCGGTATCGACGCGGATCAGCAGGGCGTCGATATAACCCGGCAGGTCGGGGGAGTAGCGGAAGGTGAAGACGTATTTGCCGCCGGCCTTGACCTCGGTCAGCATGTTTTCCATCTCGACCTCCTTGCCCGACGTATGCGTGCCGCGGAACATCCACGCCAGCGAAGTCGTACCTGCGGGCAGGGTGTAATAGCCCGTGCCTTCGTCCGTGAATTTGAGCGCAGGAACCGCACCCGACTCGGCTTCCGCTTCGTCGAATTTGTCCGTACCGGCTATCCATACGAAGTAGCCCGGATCGAGATTCTCGACGATCGAAGCGTCGAATTTGACTTCGACGACGGTGTTCGCGATCTTGCAAACTACCTCCGCATTGGTCGTTTCGCCGGGTTTGACGGTGAATGTCTCCTCGCCTTTGTAGAAGCGTTTCGAGAAATCCGCGGGGACCTCTTCGCCCGCCTCGACCGCTACGCGGTAAGTGCCGGAGAGCAGCTCCAGCCGTTCGGGAATGTCGTCTTTCGCGGCGTATTTGCGGAGCAGCCCGCCCTCGCTGTTATAGATATACACTTTCTGGTATTGCAGCGGATCGTATTCGCCGTTGGTTTCCGCCCGCGAGGTCGAAATCGTCATCGCCATCACGCCCGTGCGCCCGTCGCCGGCAGGAGTTTCGTCCTGCGAGCATGACGCGCCGGTAAGTGCCGTGAGCAGCATGGCGATATATGTGATGTGTCTTTTCATTATTCGGCGGCTTTAACGATGAGTTTGACGGTCTTGTGCGTCAATACGTTGTTGTTGTCCGTCACGTCGAGGACGAAGTTATGCTCGCCCGGAATCTCCAGCAGTATCTCGACGAATTTGGTGATCGAGAACATTACGGCGGTCTGGTTCTTCACCTGCTCGTTGATCGGGAATCCGAATTCGTCGTGGAGAATCGCGGCCAGATCGGCCGGAATGTCGCAGATGTCGAATTTCTCCGGCATGTTGATGACCGGAAGCAGATCTTTCAGTGCCTCGGAGTCGATCGTAACCCAGAACGACTTGATGCCTGCGGCCGCAGTCACGTCGATGTCGATGACCATGTCTTTCTGCACTTCGTACTGCTGGTCGATATCGTAGCCTCTCCAGACGATTGCAGGACCCTTCTGACCTGCGCTTTTGTCCACGACGAGCGTCAGCGCGGCTGCGGTCGAGACGCCTTTGGCGTCGGTCATGTCGAACGAGAAGGTGTGCGTGCCGTCGAATTCGTAGAGCGCCTTGATCTGCCCTGCGATGTTGAAGCTCTTGGCCTGCTGTCCCTTGAGTTCGCCGCCTACCGGGTAGCCGAATCCTTTGAGGATGATGCCTGCCGGCGACGATGCGTCGAGCGCGCAGAGGTCGAACGTTTCGGGAAGCTGGATCGCCGCCATCGAAGCCATGAACTGACTGCTGGTCGAAGCGATATTGACGCGCAGCGACTCGATGCCGTTGGGCGATGCGAGGTCGAAGACGAACGGTTCGATGCAGTTGCCGTTGTCGTCGAACATGGCGTCCGTCAGCGTGAAAGGTTTGGACATGTCATGTCCGGGCCATGCGAGAGCCGGTGCGCTGGGGTCTTCGAGAAGCTCTTCCAGCAGGTTGTCGGTGCCGTCTACGACGAAAGAGTTGTCCTGAATGATGTTGTTGTCCACCGTTACCTGAAACAGAAGCGTTCCTTTGTCGGCATAGTTGATTACGACCGAAATCTTACGCCACTGGCCGGCCTTGACTCCCGTGATCTGCTTGCTGAACTGCGCGGGGATGTCGGTGTCGGCGAAAACGCCGTCGAAGTTGAAATCCAGCGTATTCTCGATGTCCAGCGATTTGAAGTAGGCCGCGCGCGTTTCGGTTTTGAGAAACTCCTGACTGGTCTGGCCCAGCGATATGGTCGCCTTGCTGGTGTCGGCCAGCATGCCGGCCAGTTCGGACGAATAATCCACCGTGACCTTGATATTCTGCAATGTGCAGACCACCTCTTCGAGCTGGGTCGTCTGCGCCTTTGAAATCGTGAAGCTGCTCGTCGCGCCGTAGACCGGGTGCTCCCACGCTACGTCCGGAGTGCTCTCCTCCGAGCGCACCTCCATGCGGTAGGCGCCCACCGGAAGTTCCATCGGCTCGGCGAGCTGCTGTTTGAGTTCGGCATAGGTTTTTTTGAATACCTGCGCGTTGTCGGCGTCGAGAATCTCTACGATAAAACCGTCCACGTCGGGTTGTTCGGCGCGGGTGCCGGATACGGCCTGCGGGCTTTGCGTTTGGTCCGAAGTGTCGTCGGGACGAACGTCCGTCTCGTCATAGACCACCCGCATCGAAAGGCCGCTTACCGACAGGAAGCCCGTCGCGTCGCCCGGTGTCGGCTTGGGTTCCTCCTTGTAGGGAGGTTCTTCGTTCACACAGCCTGCCGCAACGAACGCTACAGCCGCCAACATCGTAAAAAGTCTGGTAAATGTCTTCATATCTTTTGCTGTTTTTTATTCCTTATTTGGTATCGTCTATGGCCCCCTCGTTGACTTCGCAGTCAATCTGCCGGGTTTCGGTGTAGTCGTCGCTGAGCGTGACGGTCAGCGTGACGCTGCCCGCATCCTTGGCGTCGAAGGTGAAAATGTGGCAGGTGCGCGGCGAGGTGGCTTCGAGCGTTTGCTCGGAGAAGGTGACCTTAGGCCCCTCGTCGGTTCCGGTCTGGCTCTGGCGGCGTGCCGTGCCGGTTACCTTGAGCGTCGTGGCGCTTTTGACGAATACCGGCTCGTCGGCGGGCGTGCTGCCGGGCGTGAAGTCGAACTGGTTGCCCGATGCCGTCGTTACGGTAAACTGCGCGTCGTGGAAATAGTTGAGGAACTGTTCCGTGGCGCGACCACCGTCTGCGAGTTGGCGATCGTAGCGGTCATCTCCACCGTTGCAGCGCGGCGGGGCAGCACCTCGACGCGCTTCTCCGCGGCATAATAGGGTTTGTCGATTCCCTCCGCATCGGGGTCGCCGTGTGCGACGGAGACGGTGTAGGTTCCCATTCGGAACACGGCGTCGCTCTGCTCGAATTCCGTGAGCGTATCCCATTTTTGCGTCCCCGATTCTCCGGTGACTGTAAGCGTGAAATCGCCGGCTTGGGGGACGGAGGGCGCGGCCGGCATCCGGGAAGTGTCGTCCGATGCGGCGTCGATCGAACCGTCGGCGGTGCAGCTGACCTTCAGCGTGCCGTATTCCGTGCCTTCAGCCTTGTTTTCCGTGGAGCATCCGGCCGCCAGCAGGGCCGCCGATGCCATTAAGTATATGAGTTGTCTTTTCATGGTATTCCGGCCGTTCAATGGTGAGTGTTGTCGGTCGTGCCGTTTGCGGACGGCGCTGCCGGTTCGGCAGCCGTATCTGCCGCTTTGACTGTCCCGGTCGGGGCGCCTTTATACGAAACGTCTCGAAGCGTCTGTTTGGAGCGGGATGTCCGGGTTTTTGTTCGCATGGATGCAGTCTTTTGTTGACAATATGCAAAAATAGGCATGTGCCGCGGATTTGTAAAATAAATTCAACGAACAGCGCATTTTTCATCACGAACACTCGACGCGCCGCACTCCGACGGACCGGATTCTCCTCTCTTCGGATGTCTTTCCGCAGCCGGGAAATGGCTTGCGCGCCCTTCTTTCGCGGTGCGGGCGGTGCCTAATAAAAGAACCTCCCTGCAATCGCAGGGAGGTCGGGGGTGAAGGCCGCGGGGCCTTCGGGTTTGTTATCGGGGGATTAGTATACCCATTGAATATCGTCGATATGGAGGAAGTTACTTGTGCAGCCATTCATATAATCGCCATATGCATTTGCTGCACATGAAATTATTAGAGAGTAATTTCCCTCTGTAGGTTTTGTCGCCTTATCGTACCATTGAATTTGTATATCAGCATTTTGCCAATCGGTTTCTGCTGATTCAGTGAGCCATAGAGAGCCATAACCGATAATCTTGCCTTCGCCGGGATTTGTTGTTGTTTCCGGATCCCAGCCACCAACGCAACCATTGTTTGATCCTCCCAGAGAATAGGTAGATGAAACAGTATGCTGTGATGTCCAATTAATGATTGCGACAAAAATGCGTGCTTTGTCCTGTTCCTTTTTTGCTAACGGACCATTCAATACATTCATATCAACTGCATTGATTTTTGCGCGATACTTTACTTGAAGTGCGGAAGGACGGGCTGTATATGTATATTTTTGTCCGAAATTGACAGCTCCTGTCCCTCCTAATCTTGCGCTCGTATATTTAAAAGTTCCGGTAAACAGGTTGCCTGCTGCCAATACAATGACTGCTTTTTTTGACTGTAATACTGCATATTTATTACCCTCGGTTGTGATTTGTGTACACAAGGACGGAGTTTGGTCATTATTACCGCTACCCCAAAATGTGGAAGATTCACTTCCATTTTGTGTGAAACATGGAAGATTTGTATTTTCCATATTCCCGTCGGGAATTACATCGCCGTTGCCTGTCTTAAACTGCCCTTTGTATTCCGTTCCGTCTACGGTCAATTTGTAATCGTACGTATTATTTGCAAAAACGCCGGTTCCTTCCGTAATGCGCCAAAACGGTTGTACGCTGTTGGGGGTAGTCCAGTCCGCCGCCGTAAATTGCGTGCCCCAGTCGGGTTTTATTTCCGCTTTTGTATTGTTTCCGGTAATTTCGGCGGTCTGCCATTTCGTATCCGAAGCGGTCGATTTCTTATATTGCACGGAAACGGATGTCGCATCGGCAGGGATGTTCAAGGTAAACGATGCTGTATTGGCCCAAAGGTCTGCGTCGTTGTTGTAAGTAATGGGGAAACGACTAGTTTTTACGTATTTCAGCGTGATGACTGTTTCCTGCCCTGCATTGTCCGTGACGGTGAACTTGAAATCGGAGTTCGTCGTTTCGGTCATCTCGGCGCAGACCATGGCGAGCATGTCTATCAGACCGCCGATCTGGAAATACACATGCTGCTGGTTGAGCAGTTGTGCCGGAGTCGGAAAGCCGAGTTGGGCAAGCATGCTTGCCATCTCTTCCGTCGCGGGACTTGTTAAATCCATGGATTCGGCAAGGTTGACCAAGGGAAGCAGTGTTGCCAAGGGAGCGGAAGCGATATCCACCTGCATCGACTTGATGCCGCCCGGTGCGCTGACCCGGATATCGGCGCTGTTGCCGCTTTCGGCCAGTTCGACGGGTGTCGTAAGGTCTTCGTGGCCGAGCCACTCGACGGTCGGAGCTGCGGCTTTGGTGAATGATGCGGTCTGATCCACCGTGTAGACCCAGTTGGCGACGACGGGCGTCGATCGGGTGATCGTGAAGCTTGCTGCGTTGCCTTTGTCGGTGCAGGCCGAGAAGGTCAGAGCGCCGTAGCTGTCATCAGGGAGCACGTTGAAAAAGGTTTCGCTGTAATCGGCCGAAGGAGCCGTGCCGTCGGCGTAGGTGACGGTGATGTGCTCCGAGTTGATCGAGATGGGAGAGCCCGTTGCGGAGGTGCCTTGGGCGACCAGCGTCGGGTTGATAGCCGACGGATCGTATGCGGCGTTCGGGTCCGAGGGAACGGTGAAGGTCAGCTGCTCGGAGGCGATCGGTTTTTCCGACGTCAGCATGACGGAGGCTATTTTCTCCGACGCAGCGCCGCCTTGCAGTTTGAGCGCGAGGATCGAGGTGATGCGGTGAAGATTGAACTTTACGGCATTCCCTTCCGGTGTTTTGCCCGGCTCGGCGTCGTTGTGGGTAATGGCGTCGGCGGCCATGATGTCGAATTCGCTGTTGTATTTGTTTCCGTTCTGGGTGCGCAGGGCGCTGAAAGGAACCGTTACGGTCGTGCCGGAAACAGCTGCGTTTCCGTTGTGGGGGTAGAAGGCGCGGTACGCCCAAGTGCCTGCGGTGCCGGTGAGCGAGCCTGTAAAAGCCTTGCTGTCTGGGGCGTACGTAAATTGCAGGAGCTTCGTGAAGTCGTTGGCGAGAACGCCGAGGTTGTCTTCGCCGTTCCATGTACCGGTAAGACCGGTGCCGAAATCGACGTTGATGTCGGCGCGGCTTTGTTCGCGGGGAGCGATATCGGCGAGAAAACCGACGGCAGTTGCTCCGTCGCCGGATGTTGCGGGAACTTCCTCGTAGGTGCTGCACGCGCCGAGGAGAAGCGCTGCGGTCAGCGTTAAAAGAGAGACTTGTTTTTTCATGGCTGCCGGTTTTTTATTCGTTTTCGCCCAAATAAAAATCGTCGTAGCAGCTCAGGGGGCTGATTCCGTCGGAGGAAGGGACGTCTCCGGACGTGGCAAATCCTTTTTCCGCGGCGACCTCAATCGTCTCGATCATCGGGGCGGAGTATTTCCCCCCCCCTTTCGTGGTTGATACAATTCCCATGGTATGCAATAGTTTAAAGTTTTATGACAAAAATAGACGGGAATTGGTTCTTTTGAAAATAAATTCAACGAACGGGCAGTGTTTCATCACGAAAAGGCATATTTGCCTTGTGGAACCGGAATCGATTGCGGCAATATTACAAGGCGGTGGAAATTAACAAGAAACCTCCCTGCAGGCGCAGGGAGGTCGGGGTGAAGGTTGCGGGGCCTTCGGGTTTGTTATCGGGAGATCAGTATACCCACTCGAAATCGTCTACCCAGAGTTTGTTTGCGTCGCATCCGGTCAGGTAGTCGCCCAGATAGCTGGTCGCGGTCGAAATGACCAGCGTGTAGTTGCCCGTCGGAGGCGTGTCCGTCTTTTCGTAATAGACGATCGGAAGCTCCAGATCCTTCATGCTGCCGGTGTGAGACTCCGTGATGTAGGCGGAACCGTAGCCGATGATTTTGCCTTCGTTCAGGCTCGATACGGTTTCGGGGTCCCAGAACGTCGTCTTGTCTACCGAAGTGCCCGATTGCACTGCATGGCGGTCGCTCCATTCGACGATACAGACGAAGATGCGTCCTTTGTCGATGCCGGTGCTTACGGGCGGATCGTTCTTGACCCGGTTGATTTCGCCTATCTCGGCGGCGTATTTCAGTTTGAGGGCGGCGGGACGTGCGGAATAGGTGTACGGCTGTCCGAATTGTGCGTAACCGACCGTGCCGTCCATCACGAAATCTCCGGTGTAGAGGTTGCCCGCAGCGAATGCGATGACTGCATACTTCGCGGCGAGTTGCGCGCAATAATCACCGACCATGCCGGGATATGTTGCCTGAGTGCATAATTTGTCGGTTCCCGAACTGGTCATATAGCCGTTGTTGCCGCTGTCCCAGAATTTGTCGGTCCCTGTTGCGTCTTCGTATTTGACGGCATTCGGATAGGGTACGTTGGTCGAACCTATGATCTTTTTCATCGATTTCGTACTCCAGCTCTCCATGCCTGCATTGGGAATGATATCGCCGAGGTTGTTTTTTGGCGTGAATTCGCCCGAAGCGACCGTTGCGCCGTCGGCGAGCAGTTGGTATTCGTAGCTCTTGCGGGCGAAGATGCCGGTCTTGGGATCGACGCTATGGATCGTCAGCCCCGCTTCGTTGGTGCCGGTGGTCCAGTCGGGGCTGATCAGGGCCGTGCGGCTGCCGTCGTCGTTCGGCCCGGAGACGCTGGCGGCGTTCCATGCGCTTTCGCCCTTGATGCGGTACTCCAGTGCGACGCTGCCGGCGTCGGCGAACTGATTGCTGATCGTCAGCGAGGCGGTGTTTTTCCAAAGGTCCGTTTGATCTACCCGCACGAGCGCCGGGGCCGTGAAGGTCAGCGATTGCTCGGTCACCTGCCCCGCGAGATCGGTTACCTTGACGTCGAAGACGTGTTCGCTGCCGGGGTCGGGACCCAGCAGGAGGATCATCGGCACGAGCGCCGTGATGTCGAAAACGCACTCTTTTTTATATTGTATTTCGGTCTGGCAGCTGAGTCCGAGATCGGCGAAGGAGATTCCCTCGATGACTTCGGAATCGTTGAACAGATTGAGTTTCGAAATGCCCAGCATGCTCAGTACGGGCGACGAAACATCGACTTCCAGACCGGCAATGCCTCCCGGTACATGGATGTTGATGGCGGCGGAGTAGGTGAGCTGGTTGTTGTCGTCCACGGTGATTTCGTGCGCTTGGTCGATATCCTGTCCGGGCCAGTCGAACGACGGAGCTTCGAGCGGAGCGAAGACGGGCGTTTCGGCGCGCTTGTAGAGCTTGCCTGCGGCAAACGGTTTGTCTGCCCCGCGTTCGATGGCGACCGTACCGATCCGGGTTGCCGTAATCACGTCTACAGTCAGTTTGTCGTAGCTCCCCGGCATGATGTTGAAGAAGGCGTTGATGTCGTTGGCGTCGGGAGCCGTGCCCTGCTCGAAGCCCAGCGCGATGACGTTCGACGGAGCGGTTTGGCTGAATGCAAGCCCGGATCCCGTGTCCGAAATGTCGAAGTCGATGCTCTCGGCCGAGAGCGTCTGGGCTTCGTTCTCCGAAGTCAGCAGCAGGTAGCGGACTTTGTCGGCATTGGCGCCGCCTTTCACTTCCAGATTGAGAATCGAGGTCAGGCGGCTGAGGGTGAATCGGATCGGATCGCCTTCGTCGGTTTTGCCCGGTTCGGCATTGGCGAAACTCAGGATGGGGGCCGCCAGCGCGTCGGAGGCGCAGTTGAAAGCGTTGCCGATCTGGGTGCGCAGGTTCCCGAACGGGATGCTGGCTTTGGTGCCGTTTACGGTCGCATGGGGATAGAAAGCCATGTATTGCCACGCTCCGGTCTGCGCCGGCAGTTCCCCTTCGAATGCGAAGTCGCTGTCGTTGTAAGTGAACGGCCGGAGTTCCGGGGAGGAGCCGGGAGCGGTGAAAAGAACTCCCATGGCGTCGTTGTCTTCCCAGTATCCGGTGAATGTGCTTTCTCCGACGGAGATGCCGGCGCGGGTTTCGGCGTCGTCGGCGACATCGGCGCGGAGTTTTACGAACGTGTTGCCGGCGTGTGCCGGATCGTTCGTCTCGTCGTAACTGCTGCAGCCCGCGGACAATGCGGCCGCAGCGAGGATTGCCAAAGCTTTATAGGAGTTTTTCATAGCTGCGCCGTTTTTTATTCGTTGTCCAAATAGAAATCGTCGTAGCTTACGCCGGTCGGCTCTACGCCGCCGCCGGGGAAGGAGTTGGCAAATCCCTTTTCGGGCTGCACGTCGATCTGTTCGAGCAGGGGTGTGACATAGCACAGCTTCCCCGCCCGGAGGGTGGTTACATTCTTCATAGTCAAAATCTGTTAATTGCGTCGGAAGCAAATGTAGGAAGGTCCTGACTGAGATGAAAATAAATTCAACGAACAGGCGTGTTTTTTCAACGAATCGGTTGATTTGACAGATGGTGGTCGGGCTGAAATGCTTTGATAAAGAGCGAAAAGGTGTGTCGGGCGAACGAGAAAGGCCGTCCGGATCACCGGACGGCCTTCGTATCGAGCCTTTCAGGCGGTTATTTTACGTATTTGTTCAGCCAGCCGAAGAACTCGCGGTTCCAGACGAGCGAGTTCTGGGGTTTGAACACCTGATGGGCTTCGTTTTCGAACTCCACCAGACGGGCCGGGATTCCGCGGACGCGGGCGGCGGTGAACGCTTCGAGCGACTGCGTGTAGGGGATGCGGAAGTCGTATTCGCCCGTGAAAATCAGTATCGGCGTGTCCCATTTTCCGACGAATTTGTGCGGCGAATTGGCGTAGGAGCGCTGTGCGACTTCGTTCGACCGATCCCAGTAGGGACCTCCGTAATCGTTGTTGATGAAGAACAGCTCCTCGGTTTGGCCGTACATCGACTCGAAGTTGAAGATGCCGCAGTGCGATATGAAGGCTTTGAACCGTTTCTCGTGGCATCCGGCGAGAAAATAGACCGAATATCCGCCGTACGATGCGCCGACGCATCCCATGCGGTTCTCGTCGGCCCAAGGCTCCTTCGCCACGTCGTCGATGGCCGAGAGGTAGTCGCGGATGTTCTGGCCCGAATAGTCGCCCGAAATCTGGTCGAGCACCTCCTGTCCGAACGAGGGCAGGCCGCGGCGGTTGGGCGCCACGACGACGTAACCCTGCGCCGCCATCAGCTGGAAATTCCAGCGGTAGCTCCAGAACTGCGAAACGACGCTCTGCGGACCGCCCTGACAGTAGAGCAGCGTGGGGTATTTCTTGGCGGGATCGAAGTCGGGAGGCAGGATCACCCACGTCAGCATCTGCTTGCCGTCGGTGGTCCTGACCCAGCGTTTCTGCACCTCGCCCATTCTAATATTGTCGTAGACGGGTTTGTTGATGGCCGAAATCTGCGTCAGCGTGCCGTCGGCGGGATTCACGTCGAAGAACTCCGTGGCCATCGAGATCGTACACATTTCGGCGGCGATCCTGTCGCCCGCCATCGAGAAGGCGTTGATGTCGTGGTCGCCGCGGGTCACCACTTCGACTTCGCCGACCGAAGGCGCGATGCGGCATATCTGGTGCGTGGCTTCGATCGGGGCGATGAAGTAGAGCATGTCGCTGCCGCTCCAGACGACGTTCATGGCGTTGTAGTCGAAATCCTCGGTCAGGTCCTGCATTTGGGCCGTCTGGCAGTCGTAGAGGAACAGGCGCGCCTTGTCCGACTCGTTGCCGGCACGGCGCTGCGAGAGGAACGCGATCTGCCGGTCGTCGGGCGACCAGACGGGGTATTTGTCGTAACCCGCCATCGTGGCCATGTCCGCGATCGGCTCGCCGGTATTGACGTTTACGGGTTTGCAGATGTTCTGCGTCACGCCGTTTTCGAGGACGTAGACGAAGATGTCCGAATCGGTCGAAACGGCGTACTCGGTGCCGGTCAGCGGCTTGCAGGTGTACGCCAGCATCGTTCCGGCGTTGTTCCACGCGATTTCGGCCATGTCGAAGTAGGGCGCCAACGGAGCGTCCCACGCGGCGTCCTTGCCGATGATGTCCACGCCGGGTTTCAGCCCCTCGGCTCCGAAGTCGCCGACGAAGATATGCAGGTAGGAACCCTCGTCCCAGTAATTCCAGTGGCGGGCCATCAGGTCGTCGTAGATGCGGGCCTTCGATTTGTCCATGTCCTTGTAGACGTCCGACGACTTGCGGTCGCAGACCTCGACGCGCTGTACGTACCATGCCTTGTCGCCGCGGGGGCTGATGCCGAAGCCTTCGACGTCCTTGTCGAACGCCGAGAGCTGTCTGGCGTTGCCGCCTGCGGGCGTCATTTCCCATACCTGCATCGAGCCGCTGCGGTCCGAGAGGAAGTAGATCTTCTCCCCGTTGGCGCTCCACTTGGGATCGGCGTTGTTCGACGCGGTGTCGGTCAGGCGCGTCACGGCCTTGGTCGCAAGGTCTTCGACCCAGATGGTCGTCACGCCGCGGTTTTCGGCCATGTTGTAGTCGGTCTGCGCATAGAGGAGCGTACGCCCGTCGGGCGAGAGCGACGAGGAGCCTGCACGGCTCATTTTCCACATCACCTCAGGGGTGAGAATGCCTGCGGCGATCTCATCGGCCGTCAGGGCATTGTCGATGGTAAGGGGCTGCGGCCGCCTGTTGTCGCATGCGCTCAGTCCCGTAGCTGCAATAGCCATAAAAAGGAGTAATTTTTTCATTTTCGGTCGGGTTTCTTCTATTTATTCGTATTTTTGCATTCAAATCCGATCGGCATGAACCATACCGTATATTTTGCAGATAAATCCGTGATTTTCACTTCGGACGCGCCCGGCGGCGAATGCTATGCCGTCGTGCCCGCGGATCCGGCGGACCTATCACGAGCGAAGGTAACGAAAATTCTCGAATCGCACAACTGCGTCGCAGTCGTTTCTGCCGATCCCGACGCGGCGTTCCGCTCTTTTGCGGCTGATTTTACGCAGATCGAAGCGGCGGGCGGCGTGGTGGTGAACGACCGCGGCGAGTGGCTGATGATGCGCCGCAACGGCCGCTGGGACCTGCCCAAGGGACATCTCGAATGCGGCGAGCGCATCGAAGCGTGCGCCGCGCGCGAAATCGCCGAGGAGACGGGCGTGTGCGCCGAACCGGTGCGGCCGCTGTGCCGGACGTGGCACGCTTATTATTTTCCGAAAACCGAACGCTGGGAGCTGAAACGCACCCATTGGTACGAACTGCGCGCGGCGGCCTGCGGCGACCTCGTACCGCAGACCGAAGAGGGGATCGAGACGGTCGTCTGGTGCGCTCCGGCCGAAGCGATGGCTCATGCCGCCGGGAGTTTCCCTACGGTGCGCACCGTGCTCGAACGGCTCGAAACCTGTCTGTCCGCCGATAAAAAACCATAACCCATATGCTTTCAATCTCCGCTTCCGCCTATCCCGACTCGAAGCCCCATTATGCGATCCTCGACGGTCTGCGCGGCGTCGCGTCGCTGGTCGTCGTGGCCTTTCATCTTTTCGAGGCGCATGCCGCGAGCCATGCCGACCAGATCATCAACCACGGCTATCTGGCCGTCGATTTCTTCTTCGTCCTTTCGGGCTTCGTCATCGGCTATGCCTACGACGACCGCTGGGGACGCATGACCTACCGCGATTTCTTCAAGCGCCGTCTGATCCGTCTGCATCCCATGGTGGTGATGGGCATGCTGATCGGCGCCGCGGCGTTCTACTTCGGCGCAGGAGGACCTTACGAAATGATCGCCGGCGTTCCGGTCGGACGCATGCTTCTGATCCTGCTGCTGGGGTGCCTGATGATTCCCGTGCCGCCGTCGATGGACATTCGCGGCTGGAGTGAGACCTATCCGCTGGACGGCCCCGCATGGTCGCTTTTCTTCGAGTATATCGCCAATATCTGCTATGCCCTTGTCCTGCGGCGGCTTTCGAAACTGTTGCTGGGGGCGCTCGCCGTTGTCGCGGCATGCTTTACGGTGCGTCTCGCCGTGACACAGGGCGATATGATCGGCGGCTGGGCGCTCGACGGCGAACAGCTCGGCGTAGGTTTCACGCGGCTGGCCTATCCGTTTATCGCCGGACTGCTGCTGTCGCGCGTCGGAAAGCTGATCCGTCTGCGCGGCGCTTTCTGGCTTTGCAGTCTCTGCGTCGTCGCCGTGCTAGCCATGCCGCATCTGGGGACGGACCGCTTGTGGCTGAACGGTCTCTACGACGCCGTGTGCATCATCGTCCTCTTCCCGCTGGTCGTAGCGGCCGGCGCGGGCGGCAAAGTCACGGACCGGGTGTCGAAAAAGGTCTGCGGTTTCTTGGGCGACATCTCCTATCCGCTGTATATCACGCACTATCCGTTCGTCTATATTTACACTGCGTGGGTGGTCGATACCCGTCCCGCATGGCCCGAAGCGCTGGGGTACGGCGCGCTGGTTTACGGCGGCAGCATCCTGCTGGCGTGGTTGTGCCTGCGTCTGTACGACGAACCGGTGCGCGGGTGGCTCAAACGCCGCTTCATGCAGCGCAAACCGGTGCAGGGGTAATTTTGTCGCACGGACGGCCTCTGCCGGGTGAAGATTCCCGGTTACAGCAAAGACCTGCCGATTTCGGCAGGTCTTTGTTGTTAAGGATGGTTGCGGAGCGGTTTCGGGCCGACATAGGGCGGTTGTGGGACGGTTACGAACCGATTGCAGATTGGTTGCGGATAATTGCGGATCGGGGGCCTGTTGCAGAGCGGTTTCGGGCCTGTTGCAGAGGGGGCTGACGGGGGCGTCGGATTGTTGTGAATTCGTTACTGTGCTGTTGCAGCACAGTCGCGGGCGTTCGGACCGGGCGAACGGGGCGTTGAGCGATTCGCTCATGCCCGGCCGCCGCTTTTTCGTGGCGTCAGTTCGATCTCTCCGTCAGTTTCTCCTGCACCTCGTACGCTTCCGCGATCAGGTCGCGCGGGTAGTCGTACATTTCCAGAATCCGGATGGCGTTGCGGGTGGTGAGCGGTCCCGTGTGCAGCCGGTAGTCGAAGACCAGCTTCCCGCCGATCACCTCCTCGCGGAAATGGTGCAGCTCGTAGCCGTCTTTGCGGAGCAGCTCCGCCAGCTCGACGTCGTGCGTCGATACCAGCACGAGATGCGGTCCCCGGTTGAGATGCGCCAGTACGGCTTTTCCGGCGGCGATGCGTTCGGTCGTGTTCGTGCCCTTGAAAAGTTCGTCGAGGGCGAACAGACACGGTGCCGGCTCCTGCGATGCGTCGATGAACCGTTTGACGGTCAGTACTTCCTGCAGGTAATAGCTCGTCCCTTCGGCGATGTCGTCCGAGATGCGGATCGAGCTGTAAATCTTCATGTACGGAGCCGTGTAGGCCTCGGCGAAGCAGATGTCGAGCGTCTCGGCCAGCAGGGCGTTGAGCACCAGCGTGCGGATGAACGTGGTCTTGCCCGACATGTTGGAGCCGGTGAGCAGCAGCCCCGTGCCGTCCAGCTCCAGCGTGTTGGGAACGCAGTTTCCGATGAGCGGATGTACGACCTCCTCGGCCCGCAGGTATTTCCCGTCGGTGAATTCCGGGCGGCAGGTCGGCGTTTCGCCGCGCAGGCGTGCCGCCGAAATCGCGGCATCGGTCTCTCCGATGAACCGGAACAGTCCGTGGATGGCGTCGCGGCGCGCTATGATGCTGCCGATGAAGCGGTGGAAGAGAATCACCTCGACGTTGAAAGCCGCCTTCAGCAGTTCGAGCACCAGCCATACGGCCGCGGCCAGCTCGTTGGCGCTGTCGCCCTGCGTGCCGACCACGCGGCTGCGCCGTTCGACCTCGGAGACCTGACGGATGACCTTCAGGGCCTCCTCCGTGCCGGGAACCTCCTCGGCAGCGAGATGCCGGGCGGTCCGCAGCGCCAGCGTCAACTGTTTCACGGCCGAAGCATAGATCGAAATGTTGAGCTTGTTGCTGTAATGGATATACATGTTCGCGGCGAAGACGGCAAGAAACAGCAACAGCAGCAGCGGATAGAGAAAGCTCAGCAGCAGCGACACCACGGCTGCGGCCGAGAGAAGGTAGACGAGAGCGATGCGGCGCACCTGCTCCGGCTTGTCGAAAATCAGGTTTTGCAGGTCGTAGGCGTCGTCGTCCGAGAGCCGCGAAAGGTGTTTCGCGCATTGTTCGGCATGTCCGGCGTTCCCGGCGAAATGATCCGTCCTGCGGCCGAACTCCCGCACCTCTTCCGTGCCGCGCAGGGTCCTCAGCCGGGCGTACAGGTATTGCTGTCCCGGCTTGGAGGCGGTGCGGTCGATGCGCTCGAATACGGCGTTGAGGTCGAGGTCGGCCGTGGTCTCGGCGTCGATGGTCTGAAAAAAGCTCTCTTCCGAAGAGACGTTGTAGAAATAACGGCTTGTCAGGTCGAAATTACACGCGGCCCGTTTTTCGCCGGACGCTCCGGGAAGCCCCAAAAAGGTTGTCAGGTATGCAGTAGGTTTCATGGTCGCGTGTCGGTTGTTCAGGCGTCCGACCGGCCTTCCGGTCGGACGCGGGGCGGTCGGCGGGGGAGCCGTGTCGCATGCGGTCCCGCATTCCGTGCCGCCTCTCCGTTAATATTGCGGTGCGGCGTTCATCGCCTTGGCGATGCCTTCGGCGATCTGATCCAGTCCGCCTTGGAGTTTGCCGCCGATCATCATTTTCATCATCATATTCAGCTCGATGTGCAGCACCAGCCGCATGCGGGTGTCGGTGTCCGAGACCTTGTGGAGCTGAATCCAGAATGCGAAGTCCATCGGCACTCCGCCGCCGTCGGCGACGATCTTGACGTGCCGGGGCGCTTCGCGCTCCTCCATGCGGAGCTTTACGGTGAAGCCTTTGGCTTTGAACGAGCAGGTGTCTTCGGTCG
>ULUX01073630.1_pt1 | contig 26138 bp, 32 predicted proteins | sample 1958961 | NCBI WGS metagenome assembly ULUX01 (sample SAMEA4835773, study PRJEB28245) | human gut metagenome | biome: gut microbiome; material: fecal sample | place: Denmark | collected 2008 | reverse complement strand
ATGTCCAGAGCTGCCGACTGTGCGGGGAAACGATCTCCTCCACACTCCAGTCCCACCGCACCAGCTATACCTGCACCCCCAATAACGGCAGTACCCACAGCTATGCCTACGTCTGCACCCAGTGCGGAGACACCACCAGTTCCGGGACAGCAGCCCACAGCTGGTCTGTCAGCTACAGTCCGTACAGCAGCACCCAGCACCGGATAAGCCAGACCTGTACCGGATGCAGCTATGGTTCATCCAGCTATGCCGCTCACACGGACAGCGATGGGGATGGCCGGTGCGACAGCTGCTCGTACAGTATGAGCGCCACCATCACCTGGGATTTAGGGGATGGGGAAACCCGGACCACTCAGCAGGACTATGGAGAAAATTTGGTACTGCCCGCCCAGCCCCAGAGAGATGGGTACACCTTCCTGGGTTGGTTCACCGCCCAGAGCGGCGGTACTCGGGTGACCGGGGATACCGTTTATACTACAGGAAGTCCCACCACCTACTACGCCCGGTGGGAGCGGATTCCCGTATTCTCCGTGACCGTCCCTGCAACTCTGGCCCTGACCGTGGATGAGCGGGGCGAGGTGTATGCCGCCAGCAATGCGGAAATTGTAAACCGCTCCACGGCGGCAGTCCAGGTGACAGGCATCACCGTGTCCGCTGTCAACGGCTGGACACTGGTACCCTACGATACCGACATGGCGGAGGAAAAGGTGGACAGTAATCTCATCGGTTTTTCCCTCAATAGGACTGAAACAAGCCAGAAGGGTGACACCGAAACTCTGTCCTTGACCGGGAGCTGGACAGTACCCTTGAACGGCAGCCTGCCCCTGGCCTATGACGCGGTGGTGTCTGCCATCTCCCAGCCCGTGGATGAGCAGGTGGTGTCCATCGTGTTTGTCTTAGAATGGGCGTAGCCCCGCCCCAGGGCCCGTCATCAAAAGTGGAGGAATGAAATGGGAACGCGGAGCTATATCGCAAAGCAAATTGGTGCGGACCAGTACCTCACGATATACTGTCAGCTCGAGGGTTACCCGGAAACTACTGGCGCAACCCTTGTAAAATACTACGATACACCGGAGCAAGTAGACGCTTTGTTGGCGCTGGGGGACCTATACTATCTCCAGGAAAAGCTCTCTCCTGACCCTGGCCGCCATGATTTTGGTTCTCCCCAGCCAGGAGTGACGGTGGCCTATCAAAGGGATGGAGGTTGTTCCGGCTGGGAGCCCACAATAAAAACATTCGAGGAACTGAACGACTGGAGCCGGGACGGTGTCGAATACATCTATATTTACGACCTGAATGGGCAGTGGCTCTACTTGCCCATGGGGCTCTCTGAAATCAGCCCTCGAAACCTGAAAGAGGACTTGGAGCATGATACAGTCCTATATAGCGAGCCTCCTGACCTGGCTGACCTGCTTGGCACAGATTGGATAGAAGAACAGGAAGCTGACCCATCTATGGGCTTGTGAGCATTTTAAGTGAGCTGATAATCAACCATGTTAAATAGGGAGGAAAAATATGCAGTTCATACCAAAAGAATGGCTGGAGTTCCTGCGGGAGCAGTATCCCAAGGGAAGCCGGATTAGGCTGGCAGAAATGGGCAGCGATCCGCATCCCATTCCCCCCGGTTCCACGGGGACGCTGCAGTTCATCGACGACGCCGGGCAGTTCCACGTGGACTGGGATAGCGGGCGGAGCCTGGCATTGGTCATCGGGGAGGACCGGTTCCAGGTCCTGCCCCCGGAACCCACCCTGCTGAAACTCTATATGCCCCTGACCGTCGAACTTCACGAGCCCGACGCATTGGGGAATCTGTCAGAGCAGGGGATTTCCCTAAATAGCAGGGACCTCATCCCCTATGAGGACGACATCATCGTTGCTCTCGCTCTGGAAAAAGTCCCGGAGGAGGCGGAGCGGGGTCTGATGCACTGGTACAGCCAGGAGGATACGCTCAATGCCAAGGTCCGCTCCGCCATGTTCAACGTGGAGGTCCGGGATGGGCAGCTCTGGGGCGTGGCAGAGTGCCGGGTGGTGGGCGAGCTCACGCCCAAAGAGCTTGCTGATCTGAAAGACTACATTGCCGGCCAGGCCGCCGATGGCTGGGGCGAGGGCTTCGAGCAGCATGAGATTGAGGTGGACGGAAGCGAGCTGTATGTCCACCTATGGAGCTGTGAGAACTGGAGTATTCAAACAGAGCAGGAGCGGTTCGGTATGGAGGAACAACAGGCACAGCCAGAGATGGGAGGGATTCCCTTTGGATAAGAAGGTCTTTGAAGTGGAGATCAGCAACAGCGGCCCCAAAGGCTATGAAACCGCCGCTGTTCTGAAACTGCCGGCGACTTGGGCCGAATTCAACGACGCGCTTCAGAAGGCCCGAATTAAGGACGGACATAAGTGCCAAAATGAGCTGACCAGGATCGAGTATTCCAACATCCAGCGGGAGATGATCGGTGACAACGTCGACTTATATGAGTTGAACCTTCTGGCTCAGCGCCTGGCTGCCCTGAGCGAGGATGACCGGATGGGAATGGACGCTCTGCTCCAGATAGAGAAGCTACACAGCACCGGCCCCATCCCCCTGCCCCGCCTGATCAACCTAACCTTTAATGCGGACATCTGCACCTTGGTGCCCTATGTCTCCGACATCCAGGAGCTTGGGGCGCTTTTGTATGAGAGCGAGATGCTCTCTGACGAAGCTATGGCCCTGCTGGATACCACGGAGCCAGGCAGCCAGTTCCGGATCGCACTGCTAAAGGTGTTCGGTCAGAAGCATCAGGAGGACTTTGACGGCGTATTCACCAGCCGGGGCTATGTAGAACCCGGCAGCGAGTTCAAGGAGGTCTACCAGCGTGGGGAGATCACACCCTACTTTGACCGCTCTGGCGCTTCGGTGGTGCTGGAGGTGTCCAAGGAATGCTTTGACGACCTCAACCATGACAATGGCAAGACCGCAATCCTGGACCTTCCCGCAATCGACGCTGCCGTTTGGCGGGCTGTGGAAGCGGTAGGTGCCGCTTCCGAAAAGGAGTGCACCTTCCGCTGCACAGACTGCCTCATTCCCTCCCTCCGGGACGCCATCAACGGCACAATCAATGAGGAGGGCGGCACCGGACAGGTCAATGAATTCGCCCGGCTACTGGCACAAAAGAAACAGGCCTGGGACATCAACGATCTCGTTAAGTACAAGGCGTTGCTGGCCGCCAGCGGCAGACCCAGCCTGCAAGATGCCATGCAGATGATGATGCACGGTCTGGATCAGTATGAACTGCGGCCTGAGATTGCGGAAACCTGGGAGTACGCGGAATTCGCCCTGCGGGAGAAGTACCCAGAGCTGCCGGAGGAGCTATTCCAGACCGGACAGGCCGCCCGGATCGGGCGGCGGATGCTGGAGGAGGACAGTGCGGTCATCACTGACTACGGTCTGCTTCGCCGCATAGATGGCGGTCAGCTCCCCATATTCGGGCAAAAACCCGAAATGGGAGGGATACGGCTTGAATAGAAGCAACCCACTCTTCGCCCGTCTACATGGCTTTGTTCCAAATCAATCAGAGCATGATTGGCTGGAACAGCGGTTCTCCAATATGACAGTGAAGGAAAGGCTTTTGTTTCTTGGTGCCCTGGAGTTAGAGCGTCCAAAAGAAACCAGTTCTGTGATTGAGATCGCAAATGGTCTTACACACTATGAACTCTACTACGGTGCCGGAACCGATAAGGCCCTGGGCAACTTCGTCATGGAGCACTTGGAGCGGCCCAATGTAGTCGCCCGGCACTTTCTCGACGTAGAGCGGGTTGGAGCGGCCTACCGGGATCGGGACCACGGTATTTTTCAACAGGGTCATTATATACGCCGGACCGCCCTCCCTTCCTCATTGACCCACGAATCCTCCGTGCCTTTGTCGGTCACCGGGGACTATGCCATTCGGGTCAAGTTAGCCAGCCGAAGCAACATGGATGGCGTATGGGTTGGCTTCCCCGATACCGGAGAGCATATGGATATAGCATACCCGGATGAACTGCGGCTGGGTTTAGACGCCCTGCAAGCGGAAACTCTGCAAGAGTGCATTGTGCTGACTGTGGATTGCTGCCTGCCTCAACTGACAAACATTCCATCTCAATACAGCTCGGCTGACACATTGATCCGTCATGCCATTGATTTCGGCTATGCCTGGGCGGAACAAGGCCGGGGGAATCCCTACTGGTTTGATAAGTGGCAGGCTGTCATGGAGGTGGAGCATTGTCATAGGCTGGACCAGGCCTTGGACTATACTATGGATCTTCATCACTACTCCTATGTGCCGCCTGGCGTGGAGCCAGCGGTATTTGGCCGGGAGTTAGCCATCCACGAGAACATCATTCCAAAGTCTGGTCTTTTGTCCGAGTGTTTTGATGGAAAAGCCTATCTTGAGGGCTATATTCAATATTATGAATTGTCCACCACGGAACATGGACAAGTGGCATGGACTGGAGACATGGAACCATATGGATATTGTTTCGCAAAGCAATCGACAGACCCTTCCTTAACCATGTAATATCACGCATTTCCCGTTGGTATGGCGGTTCCCAGTCTTAAATTGACCATTTAAACCGTTGCCGCAGTCTCTCACATTCAGGTTTTATATGCTTTTCAACCTGACAAAGGCAAAAGAGCTTAGCTCAAAAGAATTTTCACTGTAACCATGGGCCGTTTCCCGGAAGGGAGAATAGCCCTCTCTTTTTGCTCTTTTCCGGAGATTCGCCCGGGAAGGAGCAAAAATGCATCTGGAGAAATTGGCCTCGTATCTGCGTGAACACTGCTGTGGACGGCAGCACAGTATGCAAAGCGCTCAGTTGGAACGGGCACTGCGCAAAAAAGGAAGTGCCCTGCGAAAACAGATCCACCGACTTCGGCAAAAGGGCTGTCCCATCGCCAGTGACCGAAACGGATATTACTACGCCGCCTCCGCCGCTGAGGTGTACCAAACCATTCGGCAGCTCCGGATCATGGCCAGAGGTCTGGAAAAAGCCATTCGTGGCTTGGAACTGGCTCTGGAACAATTTCAGCAGCAGGAAGGTGGTCCCGTCTGAACAGCTTCATGAGTTGGATCGGCGGGAAAAAGGCTCTGCGGGAATTGATCGTACAGCTATTTCCCGTCTACTACGAGCGGTACATCGAAGTGTTTGGCGGCGGAGGGTGGGTGCTCTTTCACAAATCCCCTGGCAACGACTTTGAGGTCTACAATGACTTCAACGGCCTGCTGGTCAACCTATACCGCTGCGTCCGGGAAAAGCCAGAGGAACTGATCGTGGCACTGAAGTACGTGCTGAATGCACGGGAGGATTTCGATCACATCCGTCGCGTTTTGGCGCAGGATAGCTCCGCCAGCGATATTCAGCGGGCCTCCCGGTTCTATCAGCTGATCCGGTACAGTTACGCTTCCGGACTAACCAGTTTTGGCAGTCAGCCCCACGATATGTGGAGCAATTTCCCCCTCATTGAACAAGCCCACCGACGACTGGCCAAAGTGGTCATTGAACATAAGGACTTCGAGCGGCTCATCCGGCAATATGACCGCCCGGTGAGCTTCTTCTATCTCGATCCGCCCTACCACGCCACCGAGGGCTACTATCAGAATGTCGGTGAGGATGGATTTACGGAGAGGGACCACATTCGTCTGCGAGACACCTTAATGAAGATGACGGGCAAATTTCTGCTCTCCTACAACGACGATGCCTTTGTCCGCAGCCTATATGATCTGCCCGGAATTTATTTGAAGGAAACCACCCGCATGAACAACATCAAGCAGCGTTACGATCCGAACAGCCAGTTCGCCGAGCTGCTTATCGCCAACTATGATCCGCTGGAACGGAGCCGATCGCTCCCATCCCAACTAACCTTATTCGACTGAATTGGAGGTCAACATGAAATTTATCCATAACATCACAGGCACCGCCCTCACCGTTCCCCTGTCCGCCCTCAAGCTCTGCGGCTTTGAACATGACGAGGAAATCGAAGTTCACGCCAGACCGGGCACCGCTGTCATTTTGAAACATCAGATGACCACCAGAGAGCTGCTGTATGCCGCAGATTCTCTCCGCCAGACCGCAGACGAACTGACGCACCAGCTCACTCTGGCGTTTGGTCTTTGCGATGGCTGTGATGACGTGTGCTCCTTTGAGCAGGAGCGTCGGTCCCGCATCTCCGAGGAAACCTTAGATGAGATGGGTATTTCCCTGCCGGATCACCTGTGCATACTGGAGGACGAAGGAGACTTTCTGCTGGCGAAGAAGTTCTGTGGTTTGGAAGATGTTCCGATAGGGTTCATGGAGTTCTTGGATAACAGCAATCTTTGCCTGGCACAGCTTGCGGAACATCTAAACTGTGGAGAGGTCATCTATGGCGGCTGATCATATCACTGACAAGGAAACCTGCACATAACTGGCCAGGAATGGAGGCATGCTGCCATGCAAAGCATTGAACTGAAAAAAGGCCGCCTGCTCTACTATGGAAACTTGGTGGGTTATCAAAAGGATAACTGCGTGGTGGCCGATCCCATGTTTCGCCGGAAGGAACTGGAAGCCTGGCTATCCAGAAAGGGCCTGAATGTTCGGTGGGTGGATGGTGTGTATGACAGTCTGGCCAACGGCTTCCTGACAGCCGCAGACAGCGGCAAGCCGCTCAAATCCATCCGCATCTGGCAGTTGGGTCCCCTGGCCTCCATCACCATGCGTTTTATCGGCCTGGATAAGATGGTTGCTGAGTATGGCGGTCCCGATCTCTCCTGGTACCAAGTAGTTTTCGACGGCGATGTAGGCACCAATGATCTGGAAGAACTTTGGGAGCTCTTCTGCCGCCGAAAAATGGGGCCGGATGGCCAACCGCTGGCCATCTCCGATATGATCGAACTCTATGATGCCACAGGCAGCGGCTTCTACTATGTGGACAGAATCTCAATCGTTCCGGTTCAGCCAAATATCCCGGGGCAGACGTCGCACTACACAATGTCCCTGTAAAACGAGTGCGGCAGTTACGCTCGCATTATGATCCAAAGATTGGAGGAATGATCCAGATGGAAGACCATCAGCCCCCTGCCCTTCCCATGCGGTATCACGTCCGTATTCATCCCCTTCGCAAGGAGGACTCCTGCAAGGCCACCGCCAATGCTCTCAGTGACTGCTTCACTAACCATGACAAAAACCATGATTAAGAAGTCACTTAGAGCATACATCTCCTGCACGAAAGAAGTCCGTGCTGAATTTGATACCGCCATAATCAACGCCTATCAGCAGGCACTGGCCAAAGCGCGGCCCAAGAACAAGCGCCGCAGAGTCCGCCGGATCCTGCGGCTCAACAGGCACAGGCCTCCCAGATGGGGGTATGATCTTCTGGTCAGAACATGTGCTCACCTAAACTATGAAATCCGAAGGAGGCAACCATCTATGAAAAAAATATTTTGTCCGCTGGCCGATCCCGTAATAACCATGGTCCGCAAGGTCCGGTCTGCTACATCCTGCGCTATCGTCCGTCTGTCCGGTGCCTTAGCCAGCACCCGAGGCGAAGGCTACATCGACACTGCCATCAAAATTCTGATTGCCGTGGTATTGGGCGCCCTGCTTCTTGCCGGCCTGTACACTCTGTTTGGGGACACAGTCCTCCCCACCGTGACCCAGCGCGTAGAGGAGATGTTCAACTATAACGGCTGATTTAATGCTACAGGGCGCATGGTTTTTGGGAACATTGGCGTGGGCTTCGATCCTGGACTGCCAAAAGCGCATCGTGCCCAATACCATCTGTCTGCTGACCGCCGCAACTGGGCTGGTTTCCTTCCATCCTGCCCGGCTGTTTGGCATCTTCGCGGCGCTGCCCCTGCTCATCGCCGCGTTATTGCAGCCAGATGGCATAGGAGGTGGTGACATCAAGCTCACCGCCGCAGCTGGGAGTGTGTTGGGGCTTGGTCCCGGCCTGTGGGGTCTGGCTCTGGCTCTGCTGCTCATGGTGCTCTTTTCCTCCTCTGTGGCGTTGATTCAGAAATTGTTCCATCACACAGGTCCATCAATCACACGAACTCCTATGCCGCTTGTCCCCTTCTTATCTCTTGGTTTTGCCGCTTTATACTGTCTGACTGTCGGAGGTATGTCATGAGCTTTTTGAAAAACCGCACCATAGTGGGCGCAATCTGTATTCTGCTGTCCCTGCTGATCTGCTTCGGCCTGACCCCACTGTTCAATCATGCCGTTTCCCAGAGGGCGGAGATCGTCCGTGTGATTCAGCCCATCCGGGCCGGGGACGAGATCACAGCGGATATGGTCCAGGCCGTGGAGGTAGGCGGCTACAATCTGCCGGAGGATGTGATCCGGCAGGCGGAAACGGCCGTGGGCAGGTATGCCACGGCGGATCTGGCCGTGGGCGACTACATCATCAGCTCCAAGCTATCCGACATTCCCGCCGCAGACAATGCCTATCTCAATGGCCTGGACGGAACCCAACAGGCCATCTCTGTGTCCATCGGGAGCTTTGCCCAAGGGCTTTCCGGCAAACTCCAGAGCGGCGACATCGTCTCTGTCATCACGCCGGACTACCAGCAGCAAGGGCAAACCGTTGTGCCTGCGGAGCTGCAATTTGTAGAGGTCATCAGTGTTACCGCATCTTCGGGCTATGATACCAACACCGGAGAGACACTGGAGGACGGCGAGACCCGGGAACTGCCGGACACCGTTACCCTGCTGGTGTATCCGGAGCAGGCCAAGATACTGGCCGAACTGGAGGCCGAGGGCACCATCCACCTGGCCTTGGTATACCGGGGCAGCCGGGAGAATGCTGACAAGTTCTTAGACGCCCAGGTGGAAGTGCTGACCGGTTTGTATCCCCCGGAGCCTGCCTCTGGCGAGGAGTCCCAGGGTGAATCGGCGGAGTCTGCCGCACCTGACGAAACCTACAATCCCACCGAGAGCGGGTCTCCCGAACTTTCCACAGAACCTGAGGAGGTGACCTGATGCTGAATTTCAAAAAAGGCGGGATCTTTTCCCACTCCAACGATAGTGAGGAGGTCCATGAACCCGAGGAGCAAGACGGCGGAGTATTGGCGGTGTGGGGCAGCCCCGGCAGTGGAAAGACAACGACCGCCGTCCGGCTGGCCAAGTATCTGGCGGACAAGCGCCGGAATGTGGTCCTCCTGCTGTGCGACATGACCGCCCCCATGCTGCCCTGCATCTGTCCCGCCTCGGATCTGGAGTGTGAACGCTCCCTGGGGAGCGTATTGGCCGCCGCCCATGTATCGGAGAATCTGGTCAAGAATAATCTGGTCACCCACAAGCGCCTGAGTTACCTCACCATGCTGGGGATGCTCAAGGGGGAAAATGAGTACACCTATCCGCCCTACAGCGAGGTGCAGGCCAGGGAACTCATCGACTGCCTGCGGGACATCGCACCCTATGTGGTGATCGACTGCGGCAGCTACATCGCCAACGACATCCTGTCCGCCGTGGCGCTGATGGAGGCAGACTCCGTCCTTCGGCTGGCCAATGCGGACCTGAAGTCTATCAGCTACCTGTCCAGCCAGCTCCCCCTCCTGCGGGACGCCAAGTGGGACGCGGACAAGCAGTATAAGACCGCCAGCAACGTGAAGCCCCAGCAGGCCGGCGACCACATGAGCCAGGCCCTGGGCACCGTATCCTTCACCCTGCCCTACTCGCCGGAACTGGAGGCTCACTATCTGGCCGGCAACCTCCTGGCGGACCTCTCCATGAAGGACAGCCGGGTCTTCCGGAAAGAGATTGAGAAGATTGCAAGGGAGGTGTTTGGGTGTTAGGGCAAAAGCGAAGCGCGTCCCTGTTCTCTCCTCAGCCGGCTCCGGAGGAAAAGCCCGTGGAGCATATCACGGTGCAGAGGGACGGTGGTGAGAGGGAGATCCCCCTCTATTTCGGGAAGGACTGGCCCGTGGGCGAACCTGTTCCCAATGCACCGGAACCGCCCGCCGATGGCCCTGACACGGAAACGCCGGCGGTGCCTGTTGTTCCAGATGTGCCGGAACTGCCCGAGGAGCCGGACAGCACAGAGCAGCGGACCATCGCGGCCGGCCCGTCCCGTGGCGGCCGGGCCCACTCCCTGTTCTTCACCCCGGAGGATGATACCCAGGAGTTCAGCGCAGTGCTGAAGGATGTGCAGGAGTACATCTCCGGCAAGTATTCCTCCCTCATCACGGACGGTGTGGGCGAGGACGCCAAGGCCCAGATCAAACGGTACATCACCAAATATGTGCAGGACCGCCGCATCGCGGTCAAGGGCTATACTGCCGTCCAGCTGGTGGACGCCCTCTACACAGAGATGGCGGAGTTCGGTCTGCTGACCAAGTACATCTTCGGTTCCGGCATCGAGGAGATCAATGTGAACTCTTGGCGGGACATCGAGGTGCTGTATGCCACCGGCGAGACTGTCAAGTTGGAGGAACACTTCGACTCACCGGAACACGCCGTCAATGTCATCCGCCGGATGCTCCATGTCAGCGGCATGGTGCTGGACAACGCCAGCCCCGCCGTTCTGGGTCATCTCTCCAAAAACATCCGCATTGCCGTTCTCAAGGCTCCACTGGTGGATGAGGATGTGGGGGTCACCGCCTCCATCCGAATTGTCAATCCCCAGCATATGCAGAAAGAGGACTTTGTGAAGGGCGGCACCGCTACCGGTCCCATGCTGGACTTTCTGGCCGCATGTCTGCGGTACGGGGTATCGGTCTGTGTGGCTGGGGCAACCGGCTCCGGCAAGACTACAATGGCAGGCTGGCTTTTGACCACCATTCCCGATAACAAGCGCATCTTCACCATTGAGAACGGCTCCCGTGAACTGGACTTGGTGCGGGAGCAGAATGGCCGGGTCTGCAACAGCGTCATTCACACCCTCACCCGGGAGAGTGAGAACGCTAAGCAGAACATTGATCAGGATATGCTGCTGGACATGGCTCTGCGGTACCACCCCGACATCATCTGTGTAGGCGAGATGCGCTCCGCTGAGGCATACGCGGCGCAAGAGGCGGCCCGCACCGGCCACGGGGTGCTGACCACCATTCACTCCAACTCCTCGCAAGCCACCTGGCGGCGCATGGTCACTCTGTGCAAGCGCAAGCATGAGATGGCCGACGACACTCTCATGGATCTGGTCACTGAGGCGTTTCCCATTGTGGTGTTTGCTAAGCAGTTGGAGGACAAGAGCCGCAAGATCATGGAGATTATGGAGTGCGAGATCCTGCCCAATGGAGAGCGCCGGTACAACACCCTCTATCACTTCAAGATCGAGGAAAACCAGCTGGAGGCCGGCAAATGCCGCATCAGCGGCTGCCATGAGGCGGTGAATCCCATCTCGGAGAGCCTGCAGAAGCGGCTGGTGGAAAACGGGATGCCCATAGAACTTCTGGGACAGTTGGAAGCAGCTAAACCACAATTCCCTGCGGCAGAGCAGGACAAGAAGGCAAAATCTGCCGAGGAAGGAGGCGAATCCACATAAACGCCATTCAGCTGATTGCCTGCATCGGGATGATCGTCGGTGCGTTCCTCCTTCTGCGTATCACACCTATGGATTTTACCGCAGGTGTGTTCCGCAGGCTCACCAGCAAGCCCAGGAGCATCCGGGCAGAGGTCAACGAGATTACCCACCGAAAGAAGAAACCCTTCCTCCGTCGGGAGATCGAGGAGGCCCAGAGCATTCTCCAGATGACGGGGCGATCCGATACGTTCCCCATGGTCTGCGCCCTGTCCCTGCTGCTGTTCCTGGTGGGCGGCGCCATCGCACTGCTGCTGGGCAACGTTTTCCTGATTCCAGTACTGGCAGTTGGGCTGATGCTGCTCCCGTTCTGGTTCATCCGGCTGACCGCCTATCACTTTAAGAAGAGCATTTCCGCCGAGCTGGAGACCGCCCTTTCCATCATTACCACGGCCTATCTTCGCAGCGAGGACATCCAAACAGCTGTGGAAGAAAACCTGGAGTACCTCAACCCGCCGGTCCGGATCGTGTTCGCGGAATTCCTGGCCCGCATCCAGCTGGTAGACCCGGATGTGGACGCGGCGCTCCATGACATGAGAACGAAGATCGACAACGCAGTATTTCGGGAGTGGGTGGCGGCTCTGCTGGCCTGCCGCCATGACCGGGGCCTCAAGACCACGCTGACGCCTATTGTGGCCAAACTCTCCGATATGCGGATCGTTAACGGTGAGCTGGAAAACCTGGTGTTCGAGCCCCGCAAGGAGTTCATCACCATGCAGATTCTGCTCATTGGCAACATTCCGCTCCTGTACTGGCTCAATGCGGACTGGTATGAGGTGCTGATGCACACGCCCATGGGTCAGATTATCCTGGCAATCATTGCCGCAATCCTCTTTGTCAGCACGGCGGCGGTCATCAGGCTGACCCAGCCCATTGAATACCGTCGGTAAAACAAGGTAGCCTGAGTTATTATCTATCTGGGATCTATCTAGCTTGAGTTTCCCCCTTGATGGTATGGCGCAATTATGATAAAATAAAGCCATCAGCAAAATCATTCTGATCTGCGTCAAAGGAGCTTGATATTCATGATCAATATTCGTCCTGTTTCCGATTTGCGGAACAAATTTGGGGAAATTGAGGAAACAGTTAAGGGGGGGGATCCGGTTTACCTGACAAAAAACGGCTATGGTTCTATGGTGGTGCTCAGCCTGGAGCAGTATGCTGCTCTGACCGATGATGTGGAACTGAAGTTGGATGAGGCGGACAGGGCCTCTGCCGAAAGCAGCATTCGCTATACTGATGAGGAAGTATTCAATAGAGTGAGGGGCTGTATTCGGCATGGAGAAAAAGCATTATAAGCTTCGATATCTTCCTATGTTTGAGGAGGATTTAAGCGAGATTGTAAACTATATCGCCATTCGGTTGAAAAATCCCATTGCGGCAGAAAAGCTGGTGGACGCAGTGCATGATGCGATCCAGGCACGAACTACCTGTGCCGAGGCCTTTGCGCCGTATCCCTCCAGTCGGAAACGGGAGTATCCTTACTATCGCATCTGCGTAAAAAACTATATGATCTTCTATGTGGTAATCGGGGATGTGATGGAGGTCCGCCGCATCCTATACAGCCGCCGCAATCTTCGGGAACAAATTTGAATCTGACTCAGATGTCGCCGGTACACAGGCAATGTGTGCCGGTGACATTTTATATGGAGGTAAAACGAGATATCTATGATCCTTCTTTCATTTCTATTTGCAGCTTTTTTGGCGGCAGGCCTATTCTTTTTGGCCGCAGACCTTCTTGGCCTTCCGCGCCTGGCCACCCAAAGGGCCATGCTGTCCGTGGGACGCCGGGAGAAAAAGCAGGCCCGCAGCGTAGAGGCTCTCCTTATGGGTTGGGCAGTCCGGCTGGCCCCCCACATCCACATGGATGAGTACAAACGCAGTCGTCTGCGCAATGTGCTGACCGCTGCCGGGCTGAACCTGACACCGGAAGAATACAGTGCCTTTGCCATAGTAAAGGCCGGCGCCATCCTGCTGGCTATTATCCCGTGTATGCTAATTTTCCCCCTTCTGGCTGTGGTGGTGGTCTTTTTGGCCATCGCGGTCTATTTCAAAGAAATCCGCAGGGCGGATGAAAAGCTGTCCGCAAAACGGGATCAGATTGAAGCAGAGCTGCCCCGGTTCGTGGCTACCATCACCCAGGAGCTGGCAGTCAGCCGGGATGTGTTGAGCATGCTGGAACATTACAAGCAGAACGCAGGTGAAATTTTCTCCTCGGAGCTGGACATCCTCACCGCGGACATGCGCTCCGGCTCCTTTGAGGTGGCCCTGACCCGGTTCGAGGCCCGGTTCAATTCGTCCCTCCTCTCGGATGTAGTGCGGGGACTGATCGGCGTCCTGCGGGGCGACAACGGGATCAGCTACTTTCAGATGCTCGCCCATGATATGAAACAGCTGGAACTGCAGCGACTCAAGGCAAAAGCCATGAAGATTCCACCCAGGATCCGGGTGTTCTCCTTCGTTCTGCTGATGTGCTTCCTGATGACCTATCTGGCCATCATCATCTATGAGATCATCTTTTCCCTGGGTGGGATCTTCTAAGGAAGGAGGGCCTATGGACTATAAAAAAGGGCTCAAGGAAAAGATTGATGCCAGCTACGAGCGGCGGATCAAGCAGTGGTTGGCCTCCGATCCAGCCCATCTGATCACCCTGGCAGAGGAGATCGTTGCCACACGGTTGGTCTATGACAATCTTTTGCACGTCATCAGCGACGGTGGTGCGGTGTTCCTGTCCCAACTGGACGATCCGCTGGAAGCGGTGAGCAGCAGATGGAGCCGTGAAAATGGCTTAGGTTCCGTTCACAATGACGAACTGGCTCACTGTGTGAGCTCTTTGCGGCTTGAAGCATTGGATCTAAGCCAACAACTCACCGTGAGGGAATTCATTATTCAGAACCCTGGAGATGCCTTTTCCTTGATGACCTCAAGTGGTTTCGTGGATCTGACCGCAGATCAGGCAACGGATCTGCTCAATGGGAACTGTGTGGTGGGAGACCCCGGCGCATCCGGTTTTAGCAGGAAAGTAATGGCGGATGAACTGCTCACACAGGTTGTTTTGAGCGCAAATATGGACAAAGGCATCTGGTACCTCATGACTGACCACCTGGAAATGAGTCAAGATGGTCCTGAAATGGGGGTAACTATGTGCTGAAGCGGATATTGACGTCCCGACGCGGCGAGGGATACATTGATGTCTGCATCCTCGTCCTCTGCGCTATGCTGGTCATCGCCTTTGCGGTCAAGCTGCTTCCCATTTTCATTGCCAAGCAGCAGCTGGACACCTTTGCCACGGAACTGGTGCGGGAGGCGGAGATCGCCGGGCGGATCGGAACAGAGACAGACCGGAGGGCACAGGCCCTGCGGGAGCAGACAGGGCTGACCCCGGACATCCAGTGGAGCGGCACCGGCCATATCCAACTCAATGGGGAGATCACCGTCATCCTGACCTATGAAACTGACCTTGGACTGTTCGGGGGCTTTGGCAGTTTTCCCATTACTCTGCGTGCGGATGCCAGCGGAAAAAGCGAGGTGTATTGGAAATGAGCAGGCTGCGGCAAATCCTGAAGGATCGCCGTGGCGTGTCCTTCCCGCTAATTGTGGCAATCGCACTCGTTCTGGTGATCATGCTGTGCGGCATTAGTGAATATTTCCGGCTGCTGATCGTGGCCCAAGGTGTGCGGGACGCGGTACAGGAGGCGGTGATCTCAGCAGTCAATGACAACTATGACGATGTGTACCACGGCGTCCGGGAGGGCTACTCCGGCGCATACCAGCCGCTGGCCGGCGGTTTTGAGGAATCGCTGGACTACGGCGACATTTACGGCCGGCTGGATGCACTGCTCAACCTAACCAGCCAGGGTGAGTACCATGTCCAATACACGGAAGATGGTGAGATGGAGTTTCAGGTATGGGGGCTGGAGGTGGAGATTGCCAATGCGTCCTTTGCCTCTGTCGACAGCGCCGGGAATCGGTTTGTGGCAAACTGTGTGATAGAGCTTGAGGTCCCCGTTTCCTTTGCTGGAGAACTTCTGCCGCCCATGCGGATGACGGTGAGGGGCAGCGCGGGCTATACACCACGCTTTTAACTCTGTTTTCACTATGTTTTCTATTGCCCCATCGATTTCTGTTTCTATCTGTGGTAGTGTCGCCTTGCAAAACATTTGAAAATAGTCGGTACACAATCGTAACCATCTATATGAAGGAGGCGAATAAAAGCAATGAAAATCCACACAAGAAAATGGCTGGCCATAGTTGGCTGTATGATCGTCTGCGTTATCTTGACAGCTGCCATCACAAGCAGGTTTACCGGCGAATTGGTCACTGACGACCCGCCCATGGCCAGCATCTATGACCAGGAGGGCCCCATTGTCGATTTGGACCGTGTATCCCCAGAGCTGTCTACTCCTATCGCCAATGGTAACCAGGACAGCGACATCACCATCCAGGTGGAATCCCCGTCCGTGGATGCCAATACAGCCGCCGGCAATGGAGCTGATTCTTCCGGCACAGAGCAGTCCATCCAGGCAAATCCGGTCAAACCGGAGCTGCCTGGCGAGGAGGTTCTGACCGACCCTGATCAAAAACCGGACGGTACGCCTGTAGAGAACCCGCCCATTCCAGAGGATCATGAAAGCTACGAAGTCCCTGTAGAGGTACCTCAGAGCAGCAGCACACCTCAAGGCGGTACGGTAAACAGCGCTGGGCAGACCTACCTGCCCGGCTTCGGCTGGATTGAAAACAGTGGTGAGAACCAAGCGGTCCAGGCGGATGATATGTATGAAAACGGCAATAAGATCGGAATCATGGACTAAATCAGGCCCAGCAGGGGGGCGCGGCTTTGGCCGCGCCCTTTCTGTTTGCCGGAAAGGACCTTCAATGAGACGTTTTTTGAGCATTGCGCTCTCCCTCATCTTCCTCCTCTGCACCTGTACAGCAGTTCAAATGACTGCCTTCGCTGTCGGTGAAGGCAATATTGACGGCGGCGGAGGCAATATGGGGAATGCCACCAGCCATGGTAGCTGGAATCCTGGAAATGATGGGGTCCGGGTCACGATTGTCCGTGCCAGTGACCATGCAGTGGTTTCAACACCCCTTGACCTCACAAATCAGATACCAAACGCATCCATTGTCCATTTCGGGAAGGTATGCAAAATTCAATACAATAGCGGTACCAGATTGACTCCGATGCAGGGGGCCTATTCCTATGTCAACCCCGCCCAAGCCCTGCCCCGTATCATCAGTACCAACGGCCAGAACAACATTGAGGCAATCAAACGCTACTTTACCGATGAACAGGTCATCCGGGCCATTGCCAATCACAGCGGTATGGACTTTGATACTCTGATCAGTGGTGAGTATAAACTCTTGTTGGAACCTATCGCCTATTACCGGTATGAAGGTGTTGCCATTGCCACTACCGCGACGGAAGCAGCCCTTTATGACGAGCAAGTCAGTGGGCAGCTCCGATATTGGATGGGGGCCCTGACCCATAAGAACCTGCCCCTCTCCATGTTTTTGGAAGTGCCGGATCTTGGCTATCCGGCCTGGTCCGGATCTTCCACTGCCGCTGTCAGCAACTCAACCATCAAATCCTCTCTGGGGCTTGGTATTGTACGGTTTAAGGAGGAGCCGGAACCGCCGATCATCACCGCCTATGACTATGAGTACCGGACCAACACAGAAGTCATCACTGCAGTAGAAGTCAGCGGCGGACAAAGTGACCCGGACAACCCGATCACCGTGCGCTTTCATATCAACGGGGTAATCTATACGGTCAACAATGTATTCTACCCAGACGGAGATTCTCAGCTGGTCTGGGTGCGGTGGACTACGCCAGATGAACCCCAGGACATGACCATCGAAGTGGAGGTCACTGGTCCCGGCTCGGCCCAAGGTGCCATCCATTGCAGGATTATAGAGTTGGAGGATAATCCGCCGCCTAACCCAGTGGCAGATGACCGCAATGACAGCTTTACATCATCCCCTGTCCCTGAGCGGGAAGGACAAGACTCCGCCCAATGGACAGTCTGGACGCCTGAATGGAAAAGTTTCTGGGTCTGGCACAGCTCTGGCGGAGGTGGAGGGTATTGGTGCGACCATGGCCGATGGGAGCTTACTCTTGAACATTATCAAGCCTTCTTATCCGCTGTCATAGAGGTGACTCCAGATGAAAAGAACCCAACTGCCGGCGACGGTTTCATGAAGTCCGGCTACGGAATTAACCAGATAGTCACCGCCAGAATCAGCACTTCCCAGCGTTCTGCGGTCACTCCCATTCAGAATGCTATTAGCTATTTCCCCGAGTTCGGCTATGAGAGCTTTTGGCGGCTTCTGGAGTGCACCTCCACCACCTCCACATTCTCTCGTCTGGAATTTCGGGAGAATGAGTACAGCACCTATCGCAGGCGCACTCACTTTACACCGGTCTGGTATCCGGATGGGGATTATACTGTCAACACCTGGGTCATTGACTGCTGGACACCTGTCGGGATGCTATCCCTTAATCTGAGTGATTCCCTGGCCATTCAGGGCAGCCTGTGGGACGACTGGCATATCGCCCCGCTCTCTTTTTGAGAAATTAGTCTCCTGTCAAAAGAGTCTGCGGCGCCATGTCAGCCTGTCAATTCGCGAAAGACGGTGAACAACTTTATGTTTAATCACAACCGAATTTTACGTTTTGTTTTGACGTTTTGCTTTTTGGCCTGCCTATTCAGTACCACAGCATTTGCCTCTGCGGCCGGTGATGTGGCCGGCGCCATTGAGGATACCTGGTCGGACGCCTCGGGCCAAATTCAAGAAGTAGTCAACAATGTGGTCTTCCCCGTAATTGACCTGATTCTGGCGGTATTCTTTTTCGCTAAACTGGGTACGGCCTACTTCGACTACCGGAAGCACGGACAGTTCGAGTGGACAGCGCCGGCCATCCTGTTTGCGTGCCTGCTCTTTACTTTGACCGCCCCCACCTATATTTGGTCCATCCTGGGAATGTAAGGCTGCCCATGTATTTTTAGGGTAAGGAGTGAATGCCACAGATGTTTATATTGGATTTCTTCTTAGATGGACTGATGGACCAACTAATTGACTGGGTCTACAGCCAGCTGGTGGGATTTTTCGGCAACTTCTTCGCCGCTATGGGCAACATGGGCGTGGAGCTGTTTGAGATGAGCTGGGTGCAGTCCATTGTTCTCTTTTTTTCCTATCTGGCCTGGGCTCTGTACGGTGTAGGCCTGGTAGTCGCTGTATTCGAGGTGGGCATTGAGGCTCAGAGCGGCAGAGCCAATATCAAAGATGCCGCGCTCAATGCTATCAAGGGTTTCATGGCCGTTGGGTGCTTTACGATAGTGCCTGTAGAGCTCTATAAGCTCTCGGTCGATTTACAGGCCAGTCTGACCTCCGGCATCACAGGATATGGGGAAAGCCTAAGCTCACTTTCCTTGAATATCATCGACTCCCTGGAACAGGCAGACATAGGTTCCGCAACGACAAGCGGAATATTCGGTGGCATTGACACCATCAATCCCATCATGATTATCTTCATCATAATTATGATGGGCTACGCCATTATCAAATGCTTCTTCTCCAATCTTAAACGGGGCGGCATCCTGCTCATTCAAATTGCGGTGGGATCCCTCTATATGTTCTCCGTACCCAGAGGCTATATGGATGGCTTTACCCAGTGGTGCAAGCAGGTCATAGGCTTGTGCCTGACCACCTTTCTGCAGGCGACCATTCTCACTGCCGGATTACTGGTGCTGAAAGACCACGCCCTGCTGGGGCTCGGCCTGATGCTGTCCGCCGGCGAAGTGCCCAGGATCTGCGGGGCCTTTGGGCTGGACACCTCTACCCGCGCCAATATCATGTCTGCCGTGCATGTGGCCCAGTCCGCAGTCAGTACCACCCGTACCATCATCCAGGCCGTAGGAGCTGTAAAATGACGGAGAATGATTTGCGGGCGCCTACCTTGGGAAGCTTGTTCGACGGGATCGGCGGTTTTCCTTTGGCCGCCATTCACAATGGCATCCGGCCTGTGTGGGCCAGTGAGATCGAAGCATTCCCCATTTCAGTAACCAAGAAACACTTTCCTTCCATGCTCCATGTGGGGGACATCACAAAACTAAATGGCGCCTTACTGCCTCCGGTGGACATTGTCACCGGAGGTTCACCTTGTCAGGACCTAAGTATTGCCGGCGCCAGGGCTGGGCTTGCTGGAGCGCGCTCCGGCCTGTTTATGGAACAGGTCCGAATCGTAAAGGAGATGAGAACCGCAGATGCACGACGATGCAGAACAACTGAGCATATTCGCCCAAGATACCTGTGTTGGGAAAATGTTCTTGGAGTATTTTCCAGCGGCACGCCCAAAGGGGAGGACTTTCGAATCGTCCTGGAGGAAATCGTTCGAATTAAAGACAGCTCCCATTCAGTGCCTCGACCTGACGCCGGGCGCTGGGAATCTGCTGGGGCAATCATACTGGGAAATCAATTCAGCTTGGCTTGGAGATGCCTGGACGCTCAATTCTGGGGTGTCGCCCAGCGTCGCAAGAGGATCTTCCTTGTCGCGGATTTTGGAGGCAGCTCCGCCCCCCAAATATTATTTGAGCAAGACCGCCTGTTTGGGAATTCTGCGTCGGGCACAGGTTCGATGCAAGGAATTACCGTATCAACTCAAAAAAGCCCTGGAAATCCAAGCAGGGCTCTCCCCAACAAGGCAAGCCAGCCTCCGGGATAAGGCGCAGAGTCTTTCCTGTGCCTTGGCCGCAGGGTTTTCCTCCGGGCAGGGCGCTGCGGCCGGAGGAATCGGCTATCAGGAGGAATGCTCCCCCACGCTGAAGGCCAGTGATAGCGGATCCAATCGGGTCCCTTCCATTCTGTGCCTCAACGATCAAGGCGGAAAGGCCATGGCCTGCAGTGAAAACGTGGTGGGTACGCTTCGTGCCCAGGAACATGGGCATCAGCCTTTGCTCGTGGACCAGTTCGCCGCTCTATTTGAGAACCACGGGATCGATGTCCGCTACACCGGTCCCCACGATGTGGCGCCTACCATGTCCGCCCGGTATGGGACCGGCGGAAATAACGTGCCCCTCATCACGCAGGACGAGACCTTCTGTATTACAGGAAATGCGATAGACCGCCAGTCTCAGAATGGCGGAAATGGAGTCGGTTATCAGCGGGGCATTTCATATACTCTGCCGGCTACCGACCGTCATGCGGTCTTTAACCGTCAGCGGGTCGATGCTTTCCGGGATGACTTCACAGCCAGCACCCAGAGCGCCCGCCAGCACAAGGATGCCACTGACCTGGTGGTAGATGTGGCCGGGCTGGACTGCAGAAATGGCAGGGAAAATAGAGATCTGTGCGGTACGCTTCAGCCGGGCACGGCAGGAAGTTCTCTCAACTCAATTCATCCTGTGCGGACCGGACAGCTCATCCGGCGCCTGACTCCGCTGGAATGCGAGCGCCTCCAGGGGTTCCCCGATCACTGGACGGATCTGCCCGGCACCTCGGACTCCGCACGCTATAAGGCGCTGGGCAATTCTGTGGCCATTCCCTGTGTGGACTTCGTTCTTCGGGGAATGGTCTATTTTCTTCAGCGCACCGCAGCGGCGCCTGGCCATTGAAGTGCTTATCTCAGTACAACTTCATAATTCAATCAAGTTTATTTCCTTACCCATACAAATTTTGATTGGAGGCAGCCACGACAGTGTATATCTATCCTGAACATTTAAAAGCAAAGGCCATCCTGTGGCTATGGGAACTGCGGGACTTGGCCATCATCGGCGTGGGCGCCCTGATTTCTGTCTTCGCTATGGCGCAGCTTGGACTTTTTCCGCCGGTGGTGATCACCGCGGCCTACGCCTTCCTCTCCATCCGTCTGGAAGATACCAGCATCCTGGACTTTCTACGGTACGCAGTTGGCTATTTCGTGCTCTGCCAGCAGACTTATTCCTGGGGAATCACCAAGATAGAAACTGAGAGGTGACCCATTCTGAGCAAAAAGAAGGAAAATGCTGCTGGCAAGCAGAAACAGACCACACGGCAACTCATTGGCATCGAAGAGATTACAGACAGCGGCCTAAAGACCAGCCACGGGCGGCTGGTCTTCTTCGCCATCAAGCCCACCAACCTGTCCGTCCAGCCGCCGGAGGCTGTGGGCAACCGCATCTACGCCCTGATGACCGTCCTCAAGGGGCAGACGGAGATCGAGATGCTGGCCCTCAACTCCAAGGAGAGCTTTGAGGACAACAAGCGCCACTACCGCCAGCGGGCTGCCAAGGAGGAACTGCCCGTTATCAGCAGACTGTTGGAGGCGGACGCCAAGTCCCTGGACCGCCTGCAGGTCCAAATGGCCACCGCCCGCGAGTTCTTCGTGCTGGTTCGCCTGCGGGATGAGGAGGGGACTGACCTGCACACCTACCTCTCCAGGGTACAGAAAAGCCTGGAAGATCAGGGTTTTAAGGCCCGCCTTGCGGACAAGGAGGACGCCAAGCGGATGCTGGGTGTCTACTTTGAGCAAAACGCGACCACAGAAAAATATGAGGATCATGACGGGGAGCGCTGGATCATTCTGAACGACTGATCCAAAATCCCCAAAAGAGCATGGCCGTCAGGATGTATTCCGGGCCATGCCGAAAGGAACCGAATCACGCTAAGATACCTCCTGCCGGCCGGACAGGAGGTATCAATTTGAATAATGCCAGAAAAAAGAGGACGGTCAGGCCAGCCAGAGATAGCGCCTACATCAAGGACTTCCTCGACATGATCGCTCCCTCGGTAATCGACTTCAAGGTGGACCACTACCTGTGCGGCAACACTTACCGCTGCGTGTGGGCGCTGCGGGAATATCCTACTGCCACGGATGAGCAGGCCATCCTGCGGCATTTGGGTGAGATGGACGGGATCACCATCCGGATCTACACCCGGCAGGTCACCCCCGGTGAGGAGCGCCGGATCATCCACAACGCCGCCAACAAAAACCGGATGTCCCGCTCCAGCACCGAGGACCTCCAGCAGACGGTGACTGCCGAGGCCAACCTGCAGGATGTGGTGACTCTGGTATCCACCATGCACCGCAACCGTGAGCCGCTCCTCCACTGCGCTGTGTTTCTGGAGCTAACTGCGTCCAGCTATGACGCCCTGAAGCTGCTCCAGACCGAGGTGCTCACCGAACTGGTGCGTTCCAAGCTCAACGTGGACCGGCTGATGCTCCGCCAGCGGGAGGGCTTCGTCTCTGTCATGCCGGCAGGCCACAATGTGTTCGGCGCCCAGTTTGAACGGGTCCTGCCCGCCAGCTCGGTGGCCAACCTCTATCCCTTCAACTACAGCGGCAAAACAGACCCCCACGGCTTTTATATCGGCAAGGACAAATACGGAGCTAATATCCTTGTCGATTTTGATAAGCGGGATGATGACAAGACCTCGGCCAGCATCCTGATTCTGGGCAACTCCGGCCAGGGCAAGAGCTATCTGCTCAAGCTGCTTCTGCTCAACTTCCTCGAGGCAGGCAAATCCGTAATCTCCCTGGATGTGGAGCATGAGCAGCAGGATCTCTGTGAAGCCGTGGGCGGCTGCTTCATGGATATGATGAGCGGCCAGCTCCACATCAATTTCCTGGAGCCGAAACGCTGGGATGACGGGAGCGGCAGCAACGATCAGGACGCCCCTGAAGCCTTCCGCAAGGCCACGCGGCTGAGCCAACACATCTCTTTCCTGCGGGACTTCTTTCGCACCTACAAGGACTTTACCGACCAGCACATCGACACCATCGAGATCATGCTCAGTAAGCTGTACGCCAAATGGGGCATCAGTGACAGCACCGACTTTGACCGCCTATCCCCAGTGGATTACCCAATTGCGTCCGACCTCTATGAATTCATTGAGCAGGAATATCATGCCTTTGATGACAGCGGGCATTCACTCTACACGGCGGAACTTCTGCAGGAGATCCTTTTGGGGCTGCACTCTATGTGCAAGGGGGCTGAGGCCAAGTTTTTCAACGGCCACACCAATGTCACCTCGTCCCGTTTTATCGTGTTCGGGGTCAAGGAACTGCTGCAGGCCAGCAGGAACGTGCGCAGCGCCATGCTGTTCAACCTTCTGTCCTTCATGTCCGACCGCCTGCTGTCCACCGGAAATACGGTGGCGGCACTGGACGAGCTGTATATCTGGCTGTCCGACAATGTGTCCGTGGGCACCACCATCATCGAGTATATCCGCAACGCCCTCAAACGCGTCCGCAAGAAGGAGTCCAGCCTCATCATGGCCTCACAAAATCTGGAGGACTTCGACCGGGAGGGCATCCGGGAACTGACCAAGCCCCTGTTTGCCATCCCGCCCCATCAGTTTATCTTCAACTGCGGCTCCATCAACAAGCGGTTCTACATGGACCTGCTCCAGCTGGATGAGGCGGAGTACAATCTGATCCGCTTCCCCCAGCGTGGTGTGTGCCTGTTCAAGTGCGGCAACGAACGGTATCTGCTGGAGGTCCATGCGCCGGCCTACAAGGAGGCATTGTTCGGAGCGGCTGGTGGCCGGTAGAGGAGTGTGCGTTATGAGTGGAGCGACTTTAGCCGCGCTTGTCAAAGCCGCGGCCAACATCTTAGTAAATCCAAAGACACGGAAAACGTTTGGCTGGATCATCGCGGCCATCCTCTCCCCCCTGATTGTGCTGGTGATTTTGCTCTGTTCCATCTTCTTTGGCACCTCGGAACATAATGTGTCTGCCGTGGAGCTGTGCTTCCATGGCGGCACCATTTCCGCCAGCGCCACCCCGGAGTATAGGGGGTACATCGAGGATATGCGGAACAGCTTCGCACAGCTGGATGATGTGATCGGGGAGATCGAGCTCCAATGCGAGGATAGGGACGGCCTTGACACCAATCGCGTCAAGGCCATTTTTTATGTTCTGTATTTCGGCGGCTCACAGCCGGCGGAGGAGGGACTCCAGTCCTTTGTGGACTGCTTTGTGACCTATACGGAAGGGACTCGGACAGTCACCACGACCGACGAGGAGGGCAATGAGGTGGAAACAACAGAGACCTATCAGATCCCGCATCTGGTCGAGGACCTGGCACAGGTCTATGAGAGCATCCGCAATGCCATGGGCGTCGAGGTCACGCCAAACCACCAGGCCAACGCTGACAACATCTATAACTTGATCGTCTACGGCACGCCCAGCGGCAATCAGGGCGGCTGGTTCCCCGGCGCGGATGTGCCGTTCATCGGCGTGGACGGATTCTGTTCCCCCATTGGAGCAGGCTGGGAGTCGGTGGTGACCTCGGAGTTTGGATACCGCAGCGATCCTTTTACGGGAGTGACCTCGGGGCACACCGGCATGGATCTGGCGGTGCCCACGGGCACCCCCATCCGGGCAGCCCTGCCCGGTACGGTCACAGTGTCCCAGTATAACAACAGCTACGGCTACTATGTGATGATCGACCACGGCAATGGCCTGTCCACCCTGTACGCCCACAACTCACAGCTTCTGGCCCAGGTGGGTCAGCAAGTGGAAGCCGGGGACATCATTTCTCTGTCCGGCTCTACTGGCCGCTCCACCGGCCCCCACCTCCACTTCGAGGTGCGGGTCAACGGGGATCGGACAAATCCCCGTTATTATTTACCGACGACAGGATGATGATTTGATGAAAAAAGCAGCGATCACGATTTCGTTTGAGCAGGAAAAGCTGAAGGCGGTCCATTTCTATATGGGCAAGAAAGATACCTCTCTGGAGGCGGAACTGGATGAATTTATGGAGCGTCTCTACGCCAAATTCGTCCCGGCCCAGACCAGAGAGTACATCGAGAGCATGACGGATCAGGAGCCGGCGGCCCCGGCACGACCCCGCAGGACATTCCGGTCGGGCGGCTCCGCCACCACAGAGGAGGATGTGTGATGGCCGGTTCTTATTCTGCTGAGGTATGGCTGGACAGCTATCGCTGGGACGCATTGGAGGCGGTCCTTGAGGGGCAAGGCTCCAGCATCGAACAGCATCTGCAGGACTATCTCTTGGATCTGTACCGGGAGATGGTGCCCGCAGACCAGGCGCGGGAGATCGAGTCCCGCATCGAACAGGAGCGGCTGGAGAATACAGGGCGTGTCGCCGGCGTGTTTGAATTGGACTTTGACAAGCAGGTATTCTCTGCCGTCAGCGTCATGGACGGCTGGAAAAGCTATTGGTTCCAGGATGTGAGCGCCGCCGCTTACCATGCGTTCCGCAAGGAAAAATCCAGCCAGGATGAGCGTTGGCAGAAATTCTTGGCCCGCCTGGATGGGAAAGAGCTGACAGACCGTGATCTCAGTACACCGCTGAAGGCGCTGCGGGAGCTCCAGCCAGGAGATCTTCTCTTCACAGGCCCGGCAGAGCGCAGAGGGTGTCTGATAGACTTTCAGGTGGACTGCGCCAGCGATAGGGTGCGGCTGGAAGTGTTCGGGCCCAAGGTGACCCGCACCGGGGACGGGAGCTGGCTTGACATCCGGGCCAGCTATGATGTGTCCCGACAGGAGGTACAGGATCACTTGGATCTCACATTGTTCCGAACAGGCGGAGCGCGGGAGAAGTCCTTCCGCTATGACCTTTCCCTGGAGGAACAGGAACTTTTTCAGTCGGAAATGGAGGTCCACTGCCAGAAACGGTACGGG
>ULUX01075127.1_pt1 | contig 26220 bp, 19 predicted proteins | sample 1958961 | NCBI WGS metagenome assembly ULUX01 (sample SAMEA4835773, study PRJEB28245) | human gut metagenome | biome: gut microbiome; material: fecal sample | place: Denmark | collected 2008 | reverse complement strand
TTGGTTCGAGCCCGACAGGGGGAGCCAAAAGAAGCAGTTTCGAAAGAGACTGCTTTTTTTATTTCCGCCTTGCAAAGGTTTGACTTAGAGATTAAGTTCATTTCAAGGCGGGCGAGACCTTCTGTTTAGTCTTTGGAATGGCTTGCTCACGATAGGCTTTGCTTTATTTTTATATCTTAAAAAGGTTTAGCTGAGAAATAAAGGTTCTTTTAAGGTAGGCTATTTTATGAAATACACGTCAGCACAGGACGGGCGAGACATTTTGTTTAGTTTTAGGAATGATTGCTTACAGTCGATTTTATGTCTTAAAAAATTTTGATTAGAAATTATTTTTTATAAGATAGGTCGTTTTTGTTATGGAAAGCTTTATACAAACTTTAACCCCCTGAGTTTCTTTGGAAATTCAGGGGGTTTTTACAGAATTGAAATAGGTGATATACTCTCTTATTAAGGGAAATTTATTTTATGATTTCGCTTTCCTGTATTTTCAGAGCCTCTTACTTCTTCGTGATAAAAATAGTTTACAATTATCGGATGGCCAGGCTTTGCTCTGCCGTAGGGCAGCTCATTATCTGTAAAAGGACAGTTATTATCTTTTGCCAATTGTTCAGCCTGCATTTCCAGGGATTTAAAGTAGCTGCGATCTCCTTTATTATAGATAGAATTATACAAGTCGGTCAAATGAGGATATTTTTCTTTTATATAGGTCATAATTTCCTGTTTAAAGCTGCCACGCAGATTAAGATTTTCCAGCCATACTAAATCACATTGTTTTTTTACACGCTGAAAAATTTCATTAAAATCTGTAATTCCGGGGAATATTGGTGAAATAAAGCAAACTGTGCGTATTCCTGAATCATAAATTTTTTTCATAGCTGAAAGTCTGCGTTCAATACTTACAGCATTGTCCATATCAGAGCGAAAGTCTTCATTTAAGGTGTTTACAGACCAGGATACTGTTACTTTTTCAAATTCTTTTAGCAGTTCAATATCTCTGATTACCAGGTCGGATTTGGTGCATATAAGCAGTTCTGCACCGCTGTTTTTTAGCTGTTTTAATATTCTGCGTGTATTTTGAAACTGCTCTTCCTGAGGTATGTAACCGTCAGTGACTGATCCTATGACTACTCGTTGTCCTCTATATTTTTGTGGGTTTTTTATTTCCTGCCAATGCTTTACATCCAAAAAGGTGCCCCAGGGTTCTTTGTGACCTGTAAATCGCTTCATAAATGATGCATAGCAGTATTTACATCCATGTGTACATCCTACATAAGGGTTGACTGAATAACCTCCTACAGGCAAGGTTGATTTTGTCATAATATTTTTAGTGTGAATATCACGAATCAGGATGTTGTCTTTGCTGGTTTCTGCCATATTTTTTATGCCTCCGATACCTGATATAATAATTGTAAATACATGCAGTTAGAAATACGTGTTTACTATAATTTTATCCTTCTTCAGCAGGTGCAGCTTTGCCGAATCCTTTCCAAGCGTATAAACCTTTTGTGTTTTCGTTGCCCAGAAATTTTTCTACCTGACAAACATGCAGAATATGGTCACCAACCTCAGTTGCTTGCTGTAATGTGGCTATCATGGCAAGACGAGTATCTGCCGGTATTTGAATATCCCTGCCATCAATTGATATCATTTCAATGTTATTTTCAGAGACTTTATTTTTAGATGCTCCGGTGGAGCTTCCGCATGCCATAACAGCATCAGCCATGCTTTCTCCGGGAACCGTTATTATAACTTTTCCGGTTTCACGAACTCTTTTTCCTGTATGGGATTGTTTTCCGGCTGCAAATCCCACCATGGGAGGATTGAAAGACAAGTACGAAAAGAAACATATAGGTGCCAGATTGGTTGTACCGTCTTTATTTTGAGAGCAAATCAAAGTAAGTGGATTTGGAGATGTATAGACTGTTGCTTCCATGATGTTGAGTTCTTTCATAAAATTCAGACCTTTCTAATATTTTTCACTTGTTGACCCGGGTTATTAGTGATATATTTATTATACCTGATAGAAATATTAGTTCAAGTACGCAAATAATTTATACAAGGTATAAAGAATAATACTTAGAAATGAGGAAATATCCTATGATATCATATGAAGAGTTCAAAGAAAAAGTCGGCAGTGTAATTTTAACAAAAGAGGGGAACTGCCCTGTTATGCCGGTTATTAAGATGCTGCAGGGAAAGTGGAAGCTCCAGATTCTTTATGAGTTGTGTATTAAGTCGCCTATGAGATTTGGTGAACTGAGAAAAATCCTTAATCCAATTACTAATGCTGCGCTTACAAATGCTCTTAAGGAATTGGAGAAAGATGAGTTGGTACTGCGCACACAATTTAATGAAATGCCGCTGCGTGTGGAATATTCCCTTACTGAGAAAGGAAAGGAGCTTCTCCCTGTTTTTTACGCCATTTCCCAGTGGGGACTCAAGTATATTCCGTAAAACAGTACATTGAAAAATATTTATGACGCAAACATTGCTTTAAAATATAATCTGAATAAACATCAGATGCATTTTTTATGTATCTGATGTTTTGTTTTTTGTTAACAATAAAGTAAACAAAATGTTAATAAAATTTATTGTTTTTACTTTTTTATGGATGTATAATTTTGTTGAAAAGGATTTATGAGAAAAAATACAGCAATAAAGGGGCGTGAGAGAATGATTTAAAAAAATTGCTTAAAAGAGAGGAGAAGATAATAAAAATATTAACTTTTAAAGGATTAAAAAACAAATTTTATTACGAGAAGCAAAAAGGAGAATAAGATGAACATTCATAAGAAAGTACTATCGTTGATTTTGGCAATTTCAATGATTACATCACTTTTTATTGCTCAGACGGCGGAGTTTTCGGCAAAGGAACAGCTTGTCAATGTTGCTCTTGAGGCTACTGCAAATGCGGACGGAGAGGACACTACTTACGGCGGACTTAAGATAAATATGAACGACGGCGACGATTCAACCATGTGGGCGTATCCTGAAGTAAAGTTTCCAGCAAGAGCATGGCTTGAATACGAAGGCAGTAAGAACATTCAGAAGGTAGTTGTAAAGCTTGCAAAAGCACAAGACCCTTCAACTGTTGATGTAACCGTTAAGGTGGCTAAAAATGGAATCACCACTGAGCTTGTGCCTTTCGGTGAAACAAAAACAAATCAACCGTTGGGTTCTGAGGTTGTATTTGAAGTTTCAGAACCTATACAGGCATCACATGTTTTCGTTGAACTTTCTAACCCAACACAAAATGGTTCAACAGAAAATATCACATTTTGGCCTAACATAGCAGAGCTTGAAACCTACGAAATGCAGGACGTAAAGCTTTCTAACTACAACGATATTGCACCTCAGGCGGATATCACAACAAACGGTGCAAATCCGGCAACCTCACCTTCAACTTTGGTTGACGGAGATTATTCCACACTTTACAAATTCCACAATGCTCAGCTTTATGATCAGAGATATATTGATTTGACATTTGAGGACGAAAGAAGCATTGACGCTTTTGAAATAGCTTTTGAGCATTTGACAACTGAAACAGATCAGTACGACTATCACTTTACCTACAGCATTTTGGGTAAGAAAGCAGGAAGTGATGAGTTTGTAACTCTGGTACAGAGCGCAAAGGCAGACAGACTTGACAATTATTATCAGAGCTATAAAATTGACGAGGCTCAGTACTCTGTAATAAGAATACTTATGGAGGACTGCACATCCACAGCAGGAAAAGGCTGGCCGGCTGTTGCTGACTTTAAGATTTACGGCAGCGAAGTTGTAATCGACGACAGCGAGAGTATAGCATGGAAAAAGCCTGTACATTCCAACTTTGGAAACAGCGCTCAAAACATCAACGACGGAAGCAAAAACACACGCTGGACAGGCAGCTACTATCCGGGATATGTGGATATAGATTTGGAGAAAAATTACTATCTTGATACGGTTGAGGTTTTCACACCTTCAAACGGATACAGTCAGTACACAATATACACAAGCCTTGACGGAAGAGATTTCTCAAAGCTTGCAGAAAAACAGGATACAGAGCCTTGCCCGGAAGAGGGAAATATTTTCAATGTTACCGACCAGAATGTTGAGGCAAGGTATATAAGAATTTATTTTGAATACAACTCAGCTTCCACACAGTCTATTGTAAACGAAGTAAGAGCAACCGGACGTGAAAGCGGAACTCCTTTGCAGGAGAAACCGGAAATCAATGTTGTTGATTACGATGAAAGCGTTTACAACGTAGAGATAACCGAACAGGATACATACGAAGAGGTTCAGGGAATTATTACAAGAAGACTCGGCGAAGAATATGTTGACCGGTTTACCCTTGAGCTTTCTGAAAATCCAAAGGGTCACAGCTACGACTATTTTGAGCTTTCAGATTTGGACGGAAAAATCCACATCAAGGGCAACGACGGTGTTTCCCTTGCAACAGGTCTTAACCATTATTTAAAATATTACTGCAAGGTAAATATTTCTCAGGTTGGCGATCAGGCGGATATGCCTGAGGCTATAGTTCCGCTGGGCGAAACAGTTTTCAAGGAAACAAAGTCGGAAGTAAGATATTCCTACAACTACTGCACACTTTCCTACTCAATGGCATTCTGGGGTGAGGAAGAGTGGCGAAACGAGCTTGACTGGCTGGCTTTAAACGGAGTAAATGTTGTGCTTGACGCAACAGCTCAGGAAGAAGTATGGCGTCAGTTCCTTATGACACTTGGCTACACAGAGCAGGAAGCTAAGGATTATATCGCAGGTCCTGCCTACTATGCATGGGCATATATGGCTAACCTTTCCGGATTTGGCGGCCCTGTTCACGATACATGGTTTGAAGAGAGAACAGAGCTTGCAAGAAAGAACCAGCTTTCAATGGCTAAGCTGGGTATGTAGCCTGCATTGCAGGGCTACAGCGGCATGGTTCCTACAGACATAGTTTCAAAGGCCGCAGGGGAATATGCACTTACAGACAGCGACGTTATTGCACAGGGCTCATGGTGCTCATTCACAAGACCTACAATGCTCAAAACCACATCAGAAGCTTTTGACAAGTATGCAGAGCTTTTCTATCAGTGTCAGAAAAATGTTTTGGGCGACAGAGCTCATTATTATGCTACAGACCCATTCCACGAGGGCGGTATAACAACAGGCTTGAAGCCTGCTGAAATTTCAGAAGAGGTTCTCAATTCAATGCTTGCAAGTGACTCCGAGGCTGTTTGGATTATCCAGTCATGGCAGGGCAACCCAACAAGTGAGCTTTTGAGAGGCCTTGGCGACAGAAAAGACCACGCTTTGATACTTGACCTTTATGCAGAGAAAACCCCTCACTGGAACGAGGGCAGACCGGGTGCAGGAAGCTACGGCTATGCCCCAGAGTTTGACTCAACTCCTTGGGTATTCTGTATGCTCAACAACTTCGGCGGACGTCTGGGACTTCACGGACATCTTGATAATCTTGTAAACAATATTCCGGAAGCATTTAACACAGCTGATTATATTGCAGGTATAGGAATTACACCTGAGGCAAGCGTAAACAATCCGCTTCTTTACGACTTCCTGTTTGAGTGCATTTGGCAGGACGACGCAACCCAGGATATGGAGGTTGTGGATATTGACGCATGGCTCAAAGATTATGCAGAGAGAAGATACGGAGCTGAAAGCGAAAGCGCATTACAGGCTCTTGAAATTCTCACAGAAACAGTTTATAAGTCCTCTTTGAATATGAAGGGACAGGGCGCACCGGAGTCCGTTGTAAACGCAAAACCGGCTTTGAATATCGGCGCAGCTTCAACTTGGGGCAATGCTATTGTTGACTATGACAAGGTTGAGCTTGAAAAAGCAGCAGCTCTCCTTTTGGAGGATTACGACACACTGAACTCAAGTGTTGGCTACAGATATGATCTTGCAAACATCTTGCAGCAGGTACTTTCAAATACAGCTCAGGAATATCAGAAGAAGATGACATCAGCTATCAACGCAGGAGACGCTGAGAAGTTCGACGAGATATCAGCTAAGTTCCTTGAGATAATCGACCTTATGGACAGAGTTACCGGCACAAGCAAATACTTTATGCTTGGTAACTGGGTAAATCCGGCTAAGAAGCTTGCAGAAAATGCCGACGACTTTACAAAGGATCTTTACGAGTTTAACGCTAAAGCCCTTATCACAACTTGGGGTTCTTATAATCAGAGCGTTACAGGCGGTTTGAGCGATTATTCCAACCGTCAGTGGAACGGACTTATCGGCGACTATTACAAGGGACGCTGGGAGCTTTGGATAAACGAGTACAGCAAGAAGCTTCACGGTGAAGAAGCTAACGTTTCTCAGTTCAATAATAACTACTGGTTCAATTACGGCTGGGAGTGGGCAAGAGATAACACAGAATACAGCGATGTTCCTACAGATGAAAATCTGAAGGTATTGGGAGAAGAAATCCTTGCCAATTATTCCGCAGCAGATCCAAATGCTGACAAGTCAAAGGATATCGACCCGAATGTAAATATTACAGTGACAGCGGGTAACTTCCAGACAAGTGATAAGCCTGAAAACGTACTTGACTACAGCGCTTCAACAATATGGCACACATTGTGGGCAGGTTCTCCAAGAGAGGAACACTACCTTGAATTTACCTTCGATGAAGCTGTTGAGGTTGACGGTTTCCGTTATCTGCCGAGAGCCTCAGGCGTAAACGGCGTTGCAACCTCCTATGAGCTTTACGCAATGGCAGAGGGAAGCGACGAGTATGTTCTGGTAAGCTCCGGAGAATTGGATTCTTCAAACAGAGATTGGCAGGTATTCAGCTTTGAGAGAATGAATGCTGTTAAGATGAAGTTTGTTGTTAAGGACGCATTGAGCGATACAAATGGAAAGATTTTTGCATCAGTTGCAGAGCTTCACTTTACCGATTCTAAGCTCGGCGGAAGAACAAAGGGCGACGTCAATAACGACGGAGAAGTTACTATTGATGACGCAACCTTAGTTCAGCAGTATTTGAGCCATATCAAGGAACTTGATGAGGAATCAAAAACAATGGCTGATATGAATGGTGACGGCAAGGTAACTGTATATGATGCAACTTTAATTCAAATTTTATTGTTATAAGAAATTGTTGACCTATTTACTTTTGTGTAATTCAATGTTAGAATAAAGGATGACCCATACCACAACTCAAAGTGGAGAGAGCCTTATCCACAGGAAACTTTGGATGGACTTAAAGAGGTTATCGAAAAGGGCGTTGAAACAAAGGTTGGCTTTGTTTACGCTATCCATCCGTTTATGAACAACGGTATTAACAAGAATAATTTTGAAGAGGAAATTCAGTACATCATAGATAAGTTTGAAATTTTCTATGACATGGGCGTAAGACAGTTTGCATTGCTTGCAGACGACGCTTGGTCAGAAACTCCTCTCCAGGTTATGACAGTAAATGCTTTGCAGGATTGGCTTGACACTAAGGAAGGCACATATCCGTTGGTATTCTGCCCACAAGCTTATTCAGGCTATCCAAGCCAGAGCTACTTCAACCAGTTCAGAGACGGTACAAGCATTGAAATCAACGGCGGAATGAGCTTCTCAACAGTAAACGAAAGAACAATCAAGACAGACGCTGTTCAGAAGGAAGGCTATGAAGCTTACAATATGGTAGACGGCAAGCTGGACACATATTTTGCTTCCGGCACAGAGGGCGGCTACATCGAATACACAATCAATAAGGAAGTTGGACTTAATCCGTTTACATTTACAGTAATTCAGAACTCCGAGACAATCTCAAATGCAAAGGTTGAGGTTAAGGTTTACGGAACTGACGAGTATGTAGAGCTTGGAACTTTGGATAAGTCAATCTGCGACTTCACTCTTGATCCACAGACACAGGTTGTAAGAATTTCCTGGGATGCAGGAGAAGAGTTCTTCATCCACGAGATGTTCTATTGATTGCAAAAAAATTAAACTTATTAAAGAAAAGTTGAATTTAGACATAATTTGACAAATAATTTCTTTATATGACAAGGGTCGGCAGATTTCTGCCGGCCCTGATTTTTTGCCGTTTTTTCAGCAATATTCCTTTATCGATATCTTATGTGTTTAAAGAATGAAAATATTTTCAGAAATAAAAAAACCACGGTAATTAACTTGCAATTTGAGATTACATGGTTTATAATAAATCTACTAAGTGGCGTATTGTGTCATCAGGTGACACAGGCTGCTTAATCTGCAAAGAACTTTTATCAAAGTGGCAGGAGGTGAACAATTTGTTTTCTGGAATGACTAATCATTCACTGGACGCCAAAGGAAGAATTATTTTGCCTTTGAATTTCAGAGAACAGCTGGGAGAAAAGTTTTTTCTCACCTGCGGTTTTGAGGATTGTCTTCAGATAATGTCTACAGAGCATTTCCACAAGCTCAGAGAACAGATTGCTCAGCTTCCCGGTGATAAAGCTTTGGCTTTGCAGTACATTTTGATTGCTCCGGCGGTGGAGGTTTCACCTAATTCCCAGGGTAGAATACAGATACCCCAAAGCCTTAGAGAAAAGGCGGGACTTGAAAAGGATGTAACTGTAGTAGGTATGGACAGCCGTATCGAAATTTGGGACACCGTAAAGCTTGACGCTTTTATCAAAAAGCAAAAGGAGCAGTCTATAAAAGAGGCGTTGGAACTTTTGAAACTGTAAGGCGGTGAAATGATTTGGAGTTTTCTCATATACCTGTGTTGTTTGACGAGACAATGGAAGGACTTGACATAAAGCCCGGCGGCATTTATGTAGACGGCACGGCAGGCGGCGGCGGACATTCCTCCGGAATACTCCAAAGGATTTCCGAAAGCGGGAAGCTTTACTGTATCGACCAAGATCCCAGCGCAATTGCAACTGTTACAAAAAAATTTGAAAACAACAAAAACGTCACCATAATTCAAGGCAATTTCGGTGACATGGAGATGCTTTTAAAAGAGAGAGACGTGGAAGGTGTAGACGGAATTCTGCTTGATATCGGAGTGTCGTCACATCAGCTGGATACTCCCGAAAGAGGTTTTTCCTTTCATGAAGATGCACCTTTGGATATGAGAATGAGTATGCAGGGCGCAACGGCTGCTGATTTGGTAAATAACTTACCGGTCAATGAAATAGCGAAAATACTTTCACGCTACGGCGAAGAAAAGTACGCCATGAGCATTGCAAAAGGCATCGAAAAAGCAAGGAGCATAAGCCCAATTGAAACCACTCTTCAGCTGGCGGAGATTATAAAAAATTCCGTTCCTCAAAAGGTTAGAAGAGAGGGTCATCCGGCGAGAAAAAGTTTTCAGGCTTTGCGAATTGCCGTAAACGGCGAGCTTATAAGGCTTGAGCAGGGACTTGAAGGAGCTTTTAACATGCTTAAAAGCGGCGGCAGACTTGCCGTTATAACATTTCATTCCCTGGAGGACAGAATTGTTAAACAGACCTTTGCGGGCTGGGCGCAGGGATGCACCTGTCCAAAGGATTTTCCTGTTTGCGTTTGCCACAACAAGCCTAAGGTAAAAATTGTGAACAGAAAGCCCATAGAGGCGTCACAGGAGGAGCTTGCAGTTAATCAGAGAAGCAGAAGCGCAAAACTCAGAATATGCGAAAAAATTTAGGAAAATCTCGATATTTGCTGGACAAATAGCGGTGTATGTAGTAAGATAGTAACAGAATTGTAATCAATAAGGTACTTGTAGTTAAAATTGTTACAAAAGGTTAACAAAAGCGGTTTGTATTGGTTGATATTTTGCATATTTATGCGGGATGGTATATGGCGATTGAAAATCGGTTTTGTAAGCGATGTGAGAATTTTTTCCGATAAAACAAGAAGGTTGAAGGTGCATATAAAATGGCATTTGAAGAAAGAAATTTAGCATACGACTTGTCTTTGTTTGAGGACGACGACAAACAGTATACTACAGTGCCCCAAAGCACAAGGGAAAAAACAAAATCCGGTGCAAATGCAGCTAAGAAAAAGCCCTCTGCTGAGACAGCCGAAGACAGAAATGCAGAGAAAGGACAGAGAAAAAAATACAGTCCTTTAAAGGCTTTAAGCTCAGTAGTTGCGGGATTATTTGTAGTCGGCGCTTTAGCGACTATTATTATGGGGCAGGCACAGCTCACGGAGCTGAACAGATCTATTGAGAAAAAAACGGAGGAACTAAAGCAGAAACAAAGTCAGTACACACAATTGGATATGAATGTACGTTCAAGATACTCAACTGCTATTGTGGAAGAATACGCCAAGGATGAGCTGGGAATGAGCAAGGCTACAAACTATCAAAAGGAGTTTGTAAACCTTTCCGATGGCGACAAGGCAGAGGTTCTGACAGAAGAAAGTCAGAATATTTTCAGCACTATTGTTGACGCTGTTACAGGTATTTGGTCATAACAGTGCTTGTGTCTTAATAAGTATGTAATGACAAAAATAAGAGTTGAGATTGATATCTTAACTCTTATTTCGCTATGACGGACGTACATAATTTGTCTGATATTGGAAATGATGAAAGGAGCAGCAGAGTTTTGGGAAAATTCAACAAACAAAAACTTAATAAAAGAGCTTTTATAATGTTGATGATATTTCTCGTTTTGGGATTTGGAACAGCTGTGCTCAGACTCGGTTATCTCCAGATTATAATGGGTGACGAACTGCGGCAAAAGGCAGTTGACCAGCAGCTGGGAGATATAACCGTAAGCGCCAAAAGAGGCGATATTTACGACAGAAACGGTAAAGTTTTGGCACAGAGCGCCTCGGTTTGGAAACTTATAATGGCGCCTATCTATATTAAAACTGACGAGCAAAGACAGTATGTCACAGACGGATTGGCCGAAATATTCGGATATGATGAGGAAGAGAAAAACGACCTCTTTGAAAAAACTGACAGGGATACATATTATGTAACCATTGAATCAAAAATAGAATCGGACGTCAGGGAAGAAATTCTTACTTTCCTTGATGAAATGGAAGAAAAAACCTTTAAGGTTTACGACGGTGAAACACAAAAATACAACGATGAAAAATTAAATTCAAATGTTCTGTATCTTCAGGACGACTATAAGAGATATTACCCTTACGGTGATTTGGCTTCCGCAGTTATAGGATTTACCGGAAGCGATGACCAGGGCTTGAGCGGTCTTGAAATTCAGTACGATGAAGAGCTCAGCGGCAAGCCGGGAAGAACGGTTTCCGCAATCAATGCAATAGGTATCAACATGCCTTTCCAGTATGAACAGAATGTTGAGCCTGAGGACGGATACAGTATTGTTACAACAATAGATGAAACAATACAGTCTATCTGCGAAAAATATCTTAAAGAAGCGATTGAAACCTACCAGGTTGCAAACAGAGCGGCGGCAATAGCCATGAACCCGTCAACCGGTGAGATTTACGCTATAGCAGTTGAGGGAGGATATGACCTTAACGACCCTTACACCATAGCAAACGAGGAAACTGCTGCGGAAATTGAAGCTTTGCCGGAGGAAGAACAGGATCAGGCATACAGCGACGCCTTGCAGCAGCAATGGAGAAACAAAGCCGTAAGTGACGTTTACTATCCCGGTTCCGTATTTAAGCCAATTGTGGCTTCTATGGTTTTGGAAGAGGGATTGGTTGATGAAAACACAAAATTTTATTGTGACAACGCCACAATTACAGTAAGCGGTATAGATATTCACTGCCATATTTATTGGCCAGGTTCAGGCAATCAGCACGGCGAGCAGAATATTGTTCAGGCTCTTTGGAATTCATGTAACCCGGCTCTTGTTCAGATGGGTCAGATTGCGGGAGTTGACACGTTCTGGGAATATTATCAGGCGTTCGGCTTCAGCGAAAAGACAGGAGTAGACCTGCCGGGCGAAAGCGAAGATATTTTCTTTGACCATGAAATGACAGAACTTGACCTTGCGGTTTCCTCTTTTGGTCAGGGCTTTGCCGTAACTCCTATGCAGATGATAACAGCGATTTCCGCTATTGCTAACGGCGGATATCTTATGCAGCCTTATATTGTAAAGGAAATTGTTGACAGCGACGGAAATATTGTAGAAACAACAACACCGACGGTTAAACGTCAGGTTATTTCAAAGGAAGTCAGCGAACAGCTCAACGAAATCCTATACGGAAACGTAAACGAGGGTGGTGCGACCAACGGATATGTTGCAGGATATGAAGTTGCCGGTAAGACAGGTACTTCTGAAAAGCTTAATGATAATAAAGACCATATAGCTTCCTTCTGCGGCTATGCGCCTTATGATGACCCGCAGATTGTAATGCTCCTGTATTTTGACTCACCTAGAGGAGTTCTTTACCACGGTAGTACAGTTGCGGCTCCTGTGTTTGCAAGTATCATGGAAGAGGTTCTTCCGTATCTTGAGGTTGAAAGACATTACACAGAGGAAGAGCTGGAAAACATCGATACAACAGCTAATACATATATAGGACTTTCAGTTGACGAAGCAACCTCCAAGGTAGAGGAGGACGGATTTGAAGCTGTGGTAAAGGGAAGCGGAAGCACCGTTATCGCTCAGGTTCCTGAGTCCGGCACAAAGATACCTAACAGCGGAAAGGTTGTTCTGTACACCGACGACGCCAGCAAGGAAGAAACGGTAACCGTTCCGGATTTCTCTGGACTTACGGTTACGGAAGCAAGCCAGAAGGCTGCCGAATATAATTTGAATATCAGTATTACCGGAGCCACAAATGTTTACAACAGTGTGGTTCAAACCCAGAGCATTGACTCAGGAAAAGAAGTTTCACCGGGAACGGTTGTAACGCTTACCTTTGTGGGTGCGGGAATAGGAGATTGATTTTCACATAAACTGTTTATAGGCTGAGAAATAATAGAGAAAAGAGGCGGAGGGAATTATGACTGCCGAAATTATGGTTTTTCATGGTGAAGATGTTAACAGAGAAGAAGCCGAAAAGCTGCTGGGGCTTTGTCTAAAAAAGCTTCAGCCGGAGAATGCTGCCTGTGAAATCTTTGATGCCTCGGAAAACAATAAAGAGGTGACAGGACATATGGTGGTGTGTCCCGTAGGACTTAAACTTTCGGGTACTCCTGCCGGCTGCGTGACATATTCGGCAAAGGATAACAGCGCCGATATAGTGGCTATAAATGTCCAGAAGCATACAGGCTACATAAGCTTTGAGCTTATGTCCGCAGAGCATATGGGAAGAGTCTTTATAGACGATTCAAAGCATATAGAGGTGGATTCCGTGCTTATGGCGGCGGCTGTTATGTATGCTGCCGGAGTTCCTCTTAAGAATGTTATTTCTGCTATCAATTCTATTTTAAAAAATTAAATCAGGTTGCGGCAATGTCAAATTGGCTTGCCGCAATTTGGTGATTATTTGAAAAGTTAAATAAATATAAGTATCTTTAAAATATATTTATATCAATGTTGAGAAACTTCATATTATAAGGTTTACAACCGGGAACGGTTAAAATACGGATAAAAACAAATGAGGTGTAATTATGGAGAATACTACTGTGTGGGCGTTTGCTGCCGTTGTACTGTCTTTTTTGATATCTTCTCTTATGGGAAGAAAACTCATACCATTTCTTCACAAGCTGAAGTATGGCCAGACAATACTTGATATAGGCCCGAAATGGCACAAAAATAAACAGGGTACACCAACAATGGGCGGTATAATGTTTATTGTGTCAACCGTTTTTTCTACAGCCCTGGTTGTACTTATGTACCGATTTGTGGGAGGCGGAAATTTTTCAACCGATAATATCAACGCCATGAAGGTGTTTGTTCCTGTAGGACTTGTAATGGCAATACTTTACGGATTTATAGGATTTATCGACGACTATATAAAGGTTGTTAAAAAGAGAAATCTGGGACTTACCGCAAAGCAGAAGCTGGTTTTGCAGTTTGCCGTTGCTATAGCTTATCTTGCAACACTTACCCTTTGCGGATACGGCACAGAAACCTATATACCTTTTGTTGGTATGATTGATATTGGATTTTTCTACTACATAATAGCCGCAATCGTTATTGTGGGAATTGTAAATGCGGTAAATCTCACAGACGGTATAGACGGACTTGACGGTTCAATAACATTCTTTGCAGCTCTGTTCTTTATGATGATTTCAGGTTATATGGGACTGGGCGGAGTTTCCATAGAGTCAGCGGCTTTGGCAGGCGGATGCCTTGGATTCCTTGTTTGGAACTTCCATCCTGCAAAGGTATTTATGGGCGACACAGGCTCATTGTTCCTGGGAGGAATGGTTTGCGCTTTGGCATTCTCATTGAAGATGCCTATACTTTTAATTCCTATGGGAATTATGTACCTTGTGGAGATGTTCTCCGTTATGCTTCAGGTTACATACTTCAAGCTTACTCACGGAAAGAGACTTTTCAAAATGAGTCCTATTCATCACCACTTTGAAATGTGCGGCTGGAGTGAAACAAAGATTGTAATTGTGTTCAGCGCAGTGACTGTGATTTTCGGTATTATTGCTTTTCTCTGCGTTATTTTCGGCGCAGCATAAGGCGTAATTTTGGTTTAGAGTTATTTGGAGGAAATATATGGAAAATAATAAGTCAGGGGTAAGCGGGGGAAGAAACACCCGAAACCTGTACGACTTTGACAGCGTGATGAGTACCAGTTACAGGGGAACACCGTCATCCGGAAGAAGCAGAACAAATTCCGGCAATGTTTCCGGCGGTACTGTAAAACGCAGAAAGACCAATGTGTCAAAAACAAAACCAAAAGGAACAAGGCTCAGCCAGCCTAAGGTTAAGCATAAACCTTTTGCCAAGGGAAAGGGAATTGATATTCCTTTCCTGATAATAGTTTTGATTTTGCTGACGGTGGGAATAGTAATGATGTTTTCCGCCAGCTATCCCGTTGGTTTTTACGAAGAGGGCGACAGCTACTATTATCTGAAAAAACAGGTTGTGTTTGCGGCTATCGGACTTGTGGCAATGTTTGCGGTTTCCTATTTAAACGTAAACTTTTTTAATAAAAAGCCAATAGCTTTTATATTGCTGGCTGCTTCTTATGTGGGCTTGACGGTGGTTTTGTTTATGCCCTCTCAAACAGGAGTTCACAGATGGATATCCATCGGAAGCTTTACCATTCAGGCTTCGGAAATAACAAAGCTTGTTATGATTTTCTTCTTTGCCTATTTTTGTACAAAGCTGGGCGATGATATAAACTCTCTGAAAAAAGGAATACTCCCAACAGTAATAATTTTGGGAAGCACCTGTTTTCTGCTGTACAAAGAGCCTCACTATTCAGGTATCGTTATCACTGTTCTGCTGGTTGCTGTTATGCTTTTCTTAGGCGGACTCAATATAAAGTGGTTTGCAATTTCCGGAGGCGCAGTAGTTGCGGTTGTTGCAGGATTGCTTGTTACAGGAAATCTGTCATATGCTATGGACAGACTTCACGGATGGGGTAAAGCCCTTGACCCTAATGTAAGCGGCGACCTTTTGTGGGACGTTTGGCAGACAAGAAATTCCCTTTATGCAATAGGCTCAGGCGGTTTCGGCGGTCTGGGACTTACACAGTCAAGACAAAAATATCTTTATTTGCCGGAACCTCAGAACGACTTTGTGTTTGCTATTGTCTGCGAGGAGCTGGGATTTATCGGCGCAGTTATAATCCTTGCAGTGTTTGCACTGCTGGTTTGGAGAGGAATTAAAATTTCCATGAGCGCACCGGGAGTTTTTGCAAAGCTTCTGGGCATGGGTATTTCTGCTCAGGTTGGTTTACAGGTTGTTTTGAATATATTTGTTATTACAGACTGGCTTCCAAATACAGGTATCAGCCTGCCTTTCTTCAGCTCAGGAGGAAGCTCTCTTATTATGATGCTTGTACAGATGGGATTGGTTCTTTCTATTTCACGAACGTCAAATCTTGAAAAAAGTTAGGTGACATGATATGAAAATACTTTTCGCCGGAGGCGGAACTGCCGGACATATAAATCCGGCTCTTGCTGTGGCTTCTTACATCAGAAAAAGAGATCCGGAAACTGAAATCCTCTTTGTGGGAAACAAAGGCGGAATGGAGGAAACCCTCGTTCCAAAAGCCGGATTTGATATGGAAACAATCCATATAAGCGGTTTTAAGAGAAGCTTTTCCCCCTCTGCTATTGCGGCAAATGTTAAAACCGCCATTCGTGCGGTGACTGCTTCTTCAGAGTCAAAAAAGATTATAAAAAAATTCAAGCCGGATATCTGTATGGGAACCGGCGGATATGTAAGCGGTCCTGTTCTTAGAACAGCCGCAAAAATGGGAATACCTATAGTTATTCACGAGCAGAACGCTTTCCCGGGAATGACCACAAAGATGCTGTCAAAGCACGCTAAAAAGGTTATGCTGGCAATAGAGGACGCAAAAAAGCACCTTGACCCCCAGTGTAAAACAGTGGTTACGGGAAATCCTATAAGAGAGGAAATCCTTACAGCTGATAAGGAAACCTCAAGAAAGAAGCTTCACCTTGATTTGCGCCCTGTAATACTCAGCTTCGGCGGAAGCCTTGGCGCAAGAAAAATCAACGAGGGCGTTGCGTCCCTTATTGCCCAAAGCGGAAAAACCGGCGAATACCAGCATATTCACGCCTACGGCAAATACGGAAAATGGTTTCCTGACCTTCTCCGTGAAAAGGGCATAGAGCCTGACAACTGCTCAAACCTTGATATAAGGGAGTACATCGACAATATGCCAGACTGTCTTGCCGCCTGTGACTTGGTAATTTGCAGAGCCGGTGCTATAACCCTCAGCGAAATTCAGGCTATGGGCAAGCCGGCAATCCTTATCCCTTCTCCCAATGTTGCTGAGAACCACCAGTACTACAACGCTTTAGCCCTTGTAAACGCAGGAGCAGCGGAAATGGTAGAGGAAAAGGACTTGGACGACACAGTAATAGAAAAAATTGCAAAGCGTATGCTTGCAGATAAGGATATTTTGAAAAAATACGGCGATAACGCCAAAAGCATGGCGATAACCGACGCAAACAGCAGAATTTACGCCGTAATAAAAAATATAGTAAAAGAACATTAAGTTTTAATATACAAGGCACAAACGCCGCTTTGAAATCATAATATATCAGGTAGTCATATATTATAAATCGGAGAGGGTGTTTGCTTTGTCAAAGCTGCTTATCAGAGGAAAACGAAGGCTTTCGGGAGAAACTGAGGTTCAGGGGGCAAAAAACAGCGTGCTTCCCCTGCTTGCCGCCTCGATTTTAGCTAAAGGAGAAAGCGTGTTTTTAGGATGTCCTCATCTTTCCGATGTGGAGGCGTCCACAAAAATTCTTCGCTATCTTGGATGTAAGGTGTCCCATAAGGGCGACACAATCTGCGTCAACGCCGACGGCGTCAACAGATACGATATCCCCAACGAGCTTATGAGGGAAATGAGAAGCTCCATTGTGTTTTTGGGAGCTATAATTTCCCACGGAGGAAAAGCAAGGCTTTCCTTTCCGGGAGGCTGTGAGCTGGGACCACGCCCTATAGATTTGCATTTAAAGGCGCTGCGCCAAATGGGAGTTTCCATAGAGGAAAAATACGGCGTTTTGGAATGCAGCTGTGAAAACGGCATAAAGGGCGGAAGAATAGCTCTTTCTTTCCCCAGTGTGGGAGCCACCGAAAACATAATGATAGCGGCAGTTTTGGCAAAGGGAACAACCACTATCACCAACGCCGCAAGAGAACCGGAAATCTGTGATCTGGCGGAATACCTTAATCGCTGCGGAGCAAGGATATACGGTGCCGGTGAAGGTACAATAGTGATAGACGGCGTTAAATCCCTTACAGGATGCTGTCACACTGTCATACCTGACAGAATAGTAGCGGCGACACTTATGAGCGCAGCGGCAGTGACCTCGGGAGATGTTTTGCTTCACGGGGTTATGCAAAGTCACTTGGGAGCGGTTATCCCGGTTTTTGAAGAGGCGGGATGTAAGGTGACTTTCTCAAAAGGCGACATGAGAATAACCGCTCCGAAGGTTTTAAATTCAGTTAAACATATAAGAACCATGCCCTATCCCGGTTTTCCCACCGACTGTCAGGCGCCGATTATGGCGATGACCGCAGTTTCAAAAGGAACTTCCGTTATTGTGGAAAATATTTTTGAAAACAGATTCCGTCACGTGGGAGAGCTTGAGCGAATGGGCGCTAACATAAAGGTAGAAGGAAAGGTCGCCGTTGTTGAAGGTGTTTCACAGCTTTTCGGAACAACGGTTGTAGCTCCTGATTTAAGGGGAGCGGCTTCGCTTGTTACGGCGGGACTTTGTGCCCAGGGAACAACCCAGATGAGCGGCGTAAATTTCCTTGAAAGAGGTTACGAAAGCTTGGAAACCGTATTGAGCGGTTTGGGGGCAGAGATAAAGAAAATATAAATATCAGAGGAAGTGAAAAGAAAGGCAGGTGCAGAATATGGCTGAAAAAAGAAAAGTAAATAAAACCGTATCTAAACAACAGCCTAAAAGGAAAAAAGCGCCTGTTAAAAGCGGTTCTCAAGTGTCGGGAAGTCCAAAGAAAAAAAGACCGCAGGGTACGGGAAGGGATTATCCCCGCTCCCGTTACCCCGCAGAAAGAAGCCCATACAGAGAGCCTGCAGGTGATTATAATCCGTCGATGTCCTATGCGGGAAGAGGACAGATGAGTTACGATGATTTTGTGAGAAACAGAGAGTTTTTTGGCGGAGATGAGAGGGAATACAAAGTCCACCAGCACCGCCGGACAGGAGGAACGGTGAAAAACAAACCACAGCAGGGAAGAAACAAACCAACAGGTGAAAAGAGTGTTCAAAAATCGGCACCGTCTCAGGCGAAAAAGTCATCTTCTTCGGCAAAGAAAAAAACTGTCAGCAGAGAAACAAAACCTGAGGAAAGAAACAGAAATCAAAAGCGTTCCAAGGAAATAATGAACGAAAGAGCAAGGCGCAGAAAGATAAAACGCCACGCCGGACGAGCTCCGAAAACCATGACGCCGAGAAAGAGAAAAATCAAGAGATTTTTAACCGCTTTTTCTATCTTCTTCGTTATTGCGGTTATAAGCGTAATGCTTTCCCTTACGGTGTTCTTTAAGACAGAAAGAATAATTGTAACCGGTGAAACAAGATACGCCCAGGATGAAATAGTAGAGCTCAGCGGAATTGAAACAGGAGAAAATATTTTTCTGTGTGACAAGGCGGCGGCTTCAAAGAAAATTGTTGACGCTCTGCCATTTGTAGCTCAGGCCAACGTGGGATTTGTAATTCCAAACGCCATAACAATCGAGATAGTAGAGGAAGTCCCCTCCTATGTAATAGGATATTCGGACGGTTATTACATCCTTGGCGAAAATGGCAGAATACTGGAAAAAACAGCAGATAATTACTATAATTTGCCGGTAGTTCATGGAACTGAAATGACTACAAATGTCATAGGCGAGTATGCGGACTTTACAGACGAGGATATCACAAATATTCTAAACCGGCTTGTAAATGTTCTGGAGGCTTACGAGTTTGATAAGGTTACTGTAATTGATATTTCAGACACAGCCAATATTAAGTTTGTATACGATGACAGAATTACTGTGATAATAGGATATCCTGAGGATATTTCCTACAAGGTGAAAACCGCACAGACAATCATAAATGAAAAGCTTGACCCAAACAATACTGGTCTTATAAAGGGAACCCTTGATGTTTCCATGTGCAAAGAAACCGGTAAGTCTTACTTCAATGAAAACGAAGTATATGTGCCGCCTCAGACACAGCAGGCGACAACCACTCCGACAGAGGAAACCACAGCGGAGGAAACGCAGGAAGCTACAGAAGCGGCTGAGGAGACTTCCGAAGAAACCACAGAAAGCGCAGCAGATGCCGCATAAGGGAACAATAAATCTGTGTTTTATGAAATTTATTAAGGTTAAATTTTATAAAAATACGATAATTTTCACAAACAGCAACATATTCTATAGATAACTTAAAGAGAAATGTCTGTTTTTGTTGGAAACTATGGTTTTGAAGAATATTTAAAAAAAAATTTAAAAAAGCGTTGAAATTTAGAGCGATATATGTTAATTTATTATGTATGGATTGTGTCATTATTATTTGGATAAATATGTCATTTACATATCGCTTTATGAAAAAAGGTAAGTGTAAACAAGGAGGACTTTAAAATGGCTTTCGCAGTTGAACAAGAAATGATGGAGTATTTGCCTGTAATTAAAGTTATAGGCGTTGGCGGCGGCGGCGGTAACGCTATCAACCGCATGGTAAAGATGGAAGTTCAGAATGTTGAGTTTATTGCAATAAATACAGACGAGCATGTTCTTCGTTTTTCCAAAGCCAACCAGAAAATCCAGATTGGTGAGAAGCTCACCAGAGGTAAGGGCGCAGGCTCTAAACCTGAAATTGGTAAAAAAGCAGCAGAAGAGAGCAGAGAAGATATTGCAGCTCTTCTGAAAGATACAGATATGGTATTTGTTACTGCCGGTATGGGCGGCGGTACAGGTACAGGCGCTGCTCCTGTAATCGCTCAGATTGCTAAGGATATGGGCATCCTTACAGTTGCAGTTGTTACAAAGCCTTTCGGTTTCGAGGGTAAAAAGCGTATGGCTCAGGCTGAGCAGGGTATTGCAGAGCTTGCAGCTGCTGTTGACTCACTCATCATCGTTCCTAACGACAGACTCAGACTGGTTTCCGACCAGAGCATCACTCTCCAGAACGCTTTCTCTATCGCTGACGATGTTCTCAGACAGGGTGTTCAGAGTATTTCTGACCTTATCCTTATTCCTGGTCTTGTTAACCTTGACTTTGCAGACGTTACTTCAATCATGAAGGACGCAGGCAAGGCTCACATGGGTATCGGCAGAGCTACAGGCAAGGACAAGGCAAAGGTTGCAGCAGAAATGGCTGTTTCCAGCCCATTGCTTGAAAGCACAATCGACGGCGCTTCAGGTCTTCTCGTTAACATCACAGCAGGACCTACAGCAACTCTCGACGAAATCTATGAGGCTTCACAGAGCATCACAGAAAAGGCTAACGAGGATGCAAGCATCATTTGGGGTGCTGTTATCAACGACAACATGGACGATGAAATCAGCGTAACAGTTATCGCTACAGGCTTCGACAGCAACAACCTCGGCGCACAGTCTGCAAAGACTGAGGAGCCGGAAACACAGGCTGCTACTGCTGAAGAGAAAAAGCCGGAGAAGAAGGCTGAGAGAACTTCAAGAGTTATCGACGAAGACGACGACTTCTACAACATCATGTCCATCTTCAACAAATAATTTTTAATTCCGCTTTGCAAGGCTTCGGTTTAGAAATAAACGTCGTTTCAAAGCGGGCGAGACTTTTGTTTCCGACCTGAATGTGTCAGATGATGTATTTAGCTTCTGCACAGGTCGGGCGAGACCTTCCTTTTAATTTTTTGGAGGCTGCTCACATAAAAGTTGATTTTAAAATATGTAACAATTACCGTGGTTCCTTGAATTTTGAGCCACGGTTTGTTTTTTATCTCGTAGGGGCGGATTAACATTCTATCGGTTAAAGTAAGCTCTATGATAAAAATAAGACGGTTTAATCCAATGAAATTTGCTGTTGGATGAACCCATTCCATATTTAAAATTTACCGTTGTGTTGCTGGGTAAATATTTAGTTTGACCCTAAGAGGCAGCTTTTCGAAATAGTGATTTTTTACATCTAAAAGGCTGTATTTTAAATAACAATTTTTAATAAATATAATGGGCTTATGTTGTCATGTAAAATAAAAAAATACTTGACAGAATGTATGGTTATATGGTATCATTTGAAATTGACGGGGTGTGTTTATTTACGTAAAAAGCTGTTCGTAAATATGCTTAAAAAGATGTAAACATTCCGTTTTATTGTGTGAAAAACAGGAAACACATGAATAATTTGCTGTTGACCCGCCAAAATTATTTTGGTGGTTAACATAAATCAATTTCTTATTCATTAGTGAGGAAAGGAGGAAAATCATGCCAACCTTTAACCAATTGGTTCGCAAGGGAAGAGAAGTTTCCGAGAAGAAAGCAAAGGCTCCTGCACTTTTGAAGGGCTGGAACTCAAAGAAGCGCTGCGCTATCAACCAGAGCTCACCACAAAAGAGAGGCGTATGCACAGCTGTTAAAACTGCTACACCTAAGAAGCCAAACTCAGCTTTGAGAAAAATTGCCAGAGTTAAGCTTTCAAACGGTATTGAAGTCAGTTCCTATATCCCAGGTGTGGGACACAACCTTCAGGAGCACAGCGTTGTTCTTATTCGTGGAGGACGTGTAAAGGATCTCCCTGGTGTGCGTTACCATATCATCAGAGGCACACTTGATGCACAGGGCGTTGCAAAGCGTATGCAGGCTCGCTCTAAGTACGGCGCAAAGCGTCCAAAGGCAGGTAAGAAATAAGGAATTGACAAAACTACCCATTAAGTTATTTACGTAACTGTGATGCAATACACAGGTGCTTTATATATAAGCCTCTGTGTGGCATACGGGAGTTTGTCGCTTTCGAGTACCTATGATATCTCAAATATTGTGAAGGAGGGAAGTAAAGTGCCAAGAAGAGGCCAAATCGCAAAACGTGATGTTTTGCCAGATCCGCTTTATAATTCAAAGCTCGTAACACGTCTTATCAACAACATTATGTACGATGGTAAGAAGGGTGTTTCTCAGAAAATCGTTTATGGTGCATTCGACATCATAGCAGAAAAGACAGGCAAGGATCCATTGGAGGTATTCGAGCAGGCAATGGAGAATGTAATGCCTGTATTGGAAGTTAAGGCTCGTCGTGTAGGCGGTGCAACATACCAGGTTCCGATGGAAGTACGTCCTGAGAGAAGACAGACACTGGGTCTTCGCTGGCTCTCCAAGTATTCAAGACTTCGTGGAGAGAGAACAATGAAGGAGAAACTTGCAGGCGAAATCCTCGATGCTGTTAACGGTGCAGGCGGCGCAGCTAAGAAGCGTGACGATACACACAAGATGGCAGAAGCAAACAGAGCATTTGCACATTACAGATGGTAATTATATACCGGCAGCATAATTTTTAACAGGAGGATTTCATGGCTAGACAGGTTTCACTTGAAATGACAAGAAATATCGGTATCATGGCTCACATCGATGCCGGTAAAACAACAACCACAGAGCGTATCCTGTTCTACACAGGTATCAACCACAAAATGGGCGAAACCCACGACGGTGGCGCAACCATGGACTGGATGGTACAGGAGCAGGAAAGAGGTATTACAATTACCTCCGCTGCAACAACCTGTTTCTGGAAAAAACACAGAATTAACATCATCGACACTCCAGGACACGTTGACTTCACAGTTGAAGTTGAGCGTTCATTGAGAGTTTTGGACGGTTCTGTTACAGTTCTCTGTGCTAAGGGCGGCGTTGAGCCACAGTCAGAAACAGTTTGGCGTCAGGCTGACAACTACGGTGTTCCAAGAATGGTATACGTTAACAAGATGGATATCATGGGCGCTAACTTCTACAGAGTTGTTCAGATGATGAAAGACAGACTTAAATGTAATGCTGTTCCGATTCAGCTCCCAATCGGTGCTGAGGACACATTCAAGGGAATTATCGACCTCGTAGAGATGAAGGCTGAGGTTTATTATGATGACCTCGGTAAGGATATGAGAGACGAGCCAATTCCTGAGGATATGATGGAACTTGCTCAGAAATATCACGATGAGCTTATCGAAGCTGTTGCAGAACAGGACGAGGAGCTCATGGAGAAATACTTCAACGGTGAGGAACTCACCATTGATGAAATCAAGAGCACAATCCGTAAAGCAACTATCAACAACACCATGGTTCCTGTAACCTGCGGTACTTCTTACCGTAACAAGGGTGTACAGAAGCTTTTGGACGCTATCGTTGACTACATGCCTGCTCCAACAGACATTCCTGCTATCAAGGGTATCAACCCGGAGACAGAAGAGGAAACATGCAGACATGCTTCCGACGATGAGCCATTCTCAGCTCTTGCATTTAAGATTGCTACTGACCCATACGTTGGTAAGCTCTGCTTCTTCAGAGTTTACTCAGGTATGATTAAGGCCGGTACAACAGTTTATAACTCATCTAAGGATAACAACGAGAGAATCGGACGTATTCTTCAGATGCACGCTAACGACAGAAAGGATATCGATACTTGCTATGCAGGTGATATCGCTGCTGCTGTTGGTCTTAAAAATACAACAACCGGTGACACACTCTGTGATGAGAAGAACCCGGTAATTTTGGAATCAATGGAATTCCCGGATCCGGTTATCCGTGTTGCTATTGAGCCAAAGACAAAAGCCGGTCAGGAGAAGATGGGTATTGCTCTTGCAAAGCTTGCAGAAGAAGACCCAACCTTCAAGGCTTACACAGACGAAGAGACCGGACAAACAATCATCGCCGGTATGGGTGAGCTTCACCTTGAAATTATCGTAGACAGACTTCTCCGTGAATTTAAGGTTGAAGCTAATATCGGTAAGCCACAGGTTGCATACAAGGAAACAATCCGCAAGAATGCAGATGTTGACCAGAAGTATGCAAGACAGTCAGGCGGTAAGGGACAGTACGGTCACGTTAAGATCAGAGTTTCTCCAAACCCAGAAAAGGGCTACGAGTTCGTAAACTCTGTTGTCGGCGGTGCTATCCCGAAGGAATACATCCCTGCTGTTGACGCAGGTATCCAGGGCGCAATGCAGTCCGGTGTACTTGCAGGCTACAATGTAGTTGACGTTAAGGTAGAGCTCTATGACGGTTCTTACCACGAGGTTGACTCATCTGAAATGGCATTTAAGATTGCCGGTTCTATGGCTTTCAAGGAGGCTATGAAGAAGGCAGATCCTGTTCTTTTGGAGCCTATCATGAAGGTTACTGTTATCGTACCTGAGGAGTATATGGGCGACGTTATCGGCGACCTCAACTCCCGTCGTGGTATGATTCAGGGCATGGAAGCTGAAAACGGCGCACAGAGAATCAATTCTATGGTTCCGCTTTCAGAGATGTTCGGTTATGCAACAGACATGCGTTCCAAGACCCAGGGCCGTGGACAGTATGTTATGGAGCCAAGCCACTATGCAGAAGTTCCAAAGAACATTGCAGAAAAGGTTATGAGCGACCGTACAAAGAAGGACTAATCCTTTTTTGAAACTATAAAACACAAATTTTTCAGGAACTTACAACGGTATTTTCGTTGTAAGTTCTGAAAATATTCTAAAAAGCTATTGCAATTTCTAATTAAAATTGGTACAATAGCTACAATAAAGTAAATTTATCATTTACTAATAAAAGGAGGAAATTTCCAATGGCAAGAGAAAAGTTTGAAAGAAACAAACCCCATGTAAACATTGGTACAATTGGTCACGTTGACCACGGTAAGACAACTCTTACAGCTGCTATCACAAAGGTTCTCAACCTCAACGGTGAGGCAGATTTCGTTGATTATGCAAACATCGATAAGGCTCCGGAAGAGAGAGAGCGTGGTATCACAATTAACACAGCTCACGTTGAGTATCAGACAGAGAAGCGTCACTATGCTCACGTTGACTGCCCAGGACATGCTGACTATGTTAAGAACATGATCACTGGTGCTGCTCAGATGGACGGCGCTATCCTCGTTGTTTCTGCTGCTGATGGTCCTATGCCACAGACAAGAGAGCACATCCTTCTTTCCCGTCAGGTTGGCGTTCCTTACATCGTTGTATTCATGAACAAAACTGACCAAGTTGACGACCCAGAGCTCCTCGAGCTCGTAGAGATGGAGATCCGTGACCTCCTCAACGAGTATGAGTTCCCAGGCGACGACACACCAATCATCAAGGGTTCTGCTTACCTCGCACTCACAAGCGATTCTAAGGATCCTAACGCTCCTGAGTATCAGTGCATCCACGAGCTCATGGACGCTGTTGACAACTTCATCCCAACTCCAGAAAGAAAGTCTGACCTTCCTTTCCTTATGCCTGTTGAAGACGTATTCACAATCACAGGCCGTGGTACAGTTGCTACTGGTAGAGTTGAGAGAGGTACAGTTAAGGTTTCTGAGGAAGTTGAAATCGTTGGTCTCACAGAGGATAAGAGAAAAGTTGTTGTTACAGGTCTTGAAATGTTCAGAAAGTCACTCGACTATGCTGAGGCTGGTGACAACGTAGGTGTTCTTCTCCGTGGTGTTCAGAGATCTGAAATCGAAAGAGGACAGGTTCTTGCAAAGCCAGGTTCAATTCACCCACACACAAAGTTCCGTGGCCAGGTTTACGTT
>ULUX01008044.1_pt1 | contig 26689 bp, 14 predicted proteins | sample 1958961 | NCBI WGS metagenome assembly ULUX01 (sample SAMEA4835773, study PRJEB28245) | human gut metagenome | biome: gut microbiome; material: fecal sample | place: Denmark | collected 2008 | reverse complement strand
TGCAGTTTGAGCTTGACAGGAAAAAGGGCAGAGTTATGCTTAGCTGGCTGGCTGTTAGCATTGTCCGCCTTTTTGCATTCATTGTCAAGACCTCTCTTTATCCCTATATATACATATTTATTATAGCATAAAACCGGCTGATTTTCAATACTTTTTCTCCAGAAAAATGGGTGCGCTATCAACAATTCCAGTTAAACCTTCTATTCCGCCGCGTCGACATTTAGAGGTCAAAAAAGCCTGATTTTAAGCCGTTTTTTGAGCCTGAACTTCGAGGGGCAAGGTGTTTATACCTTGCCCCCTCGTTTTTGCGTCTGAAAGCGTTACAGGTTCATTTTTGCAGCTTTATCATTACCTCGTCTATAAGGTCTGTGTATCTGCCCTGTGCCAGCAGCTTATTGCGGTAAGCAAGCAAAGCGTTGAAAATGTAGCGTCTTTCTTCTGCCGTTAAATAAAGGTGATATTTCTTCTTCCTCATGCGAAGATCACCTCTGCATTGACGGTTTCCGTAACCGCAGACCGCAGGGCGTTCATTCTCCGCACCCACTCCATTTGATTGTCGGCTTTCAGCGTTTCGGTAATGCCCTCACGCTCCGCCCGCTGCTTCATAAGCCGGTCAAACAGCTCCTGCGCCTGTTCTTCAACATCGGCAAGGTAGGATTGCAGCTTGCCGTTTGTCAAAAGGCTGGTATAAAGCGCCTTTTTATGTTTACGGATATACCGCAAATGCCGTTGCCCCCATACGCCGATAGACCGATCTTCTTTTTCGGCTGGTAATTCCAAGCAGGGGATATAATAATCGCCCCGCAGCTCATACCAAAGACCGTTCTGCTCGTTATAGATGTACTGTTCCATTTTGTAATCCTCCAAAATCATATATTCGCACATACATCACAGTTTCCCGATTGCCACACCTTGTTATATCTTGTTATCAGTTTTTCCTGCCCTTGCTTTTGCCCTTATAACTTCTCGGAGCAAGGGTAAAACGGTGTGAAATCGTATAAAGGGATAAGGCGAGCAGAGTGCGAAAAATCCTTTATTTTCAACGGTTTCGGAGGTCTTTATTAAATCCCTATGAGGCGGTATAACCACCTACATCATTTGAGGTTTCAAATTATAATTAAAAAGCACTGTCTCGATTTGTAAAGCTATTTTTTTATTAAAAACTTGAAAATTTTAGTTCAAACTATACTTTCGGCTAGTTCACTTTGTATATATTATTTGATAAAATATACATGCTTAAAACAGCATATGCCCATGCATATAGGTCTATGTTTGTAAAAATTTTTGAGTAAAGGAGAAAAATCGATGAAAGAAAAATGGCAAAAACTATTGTGCAGACGCATTGTCGCAATAATTTTAATTTTATCTTTGGCTATAGGTACAATGCCTGCAACAGTATTTGCAGCTTCAGAAGACGAGCCGGTACTGCTGCAATGTACTTATCCGGAAGATGATGAGAATATGTTTTCCATTGCTACGCAGTCTGCATCTGTAAATGAAAAAGGAAAATATATTGTTACTGTTGTTCGCAGTTCAGATGCTACAAATAGTGCGTCTGTCAGTATCCAAACCGTAGATATATCTGCAACATACGGTGAGGATTATATTATTTCAGACGACAGATATGTAACTGAGGTTTTTGAAACGGCAGGAACAGTGCTCCAGCAAAGTGCCAACAAGGAAACCCAGCAGGAGAGATATGACCAAATGGTATCCTCTTTAGAGCAGGCGCAGGAAGAAATAGAGTTGTTTGATGAACAAATAACAGCTTCTGAGGAAGAAAACGAAGAAGTAAGTGACTTGGCGTCATTAAAGGAAGAACAGACAGGACTTCCCACAAGACCTACAGGTACTACAGAGTTTGAACCAATAAGCGAGTTGCTGCTTGGAGATGCGCTCGAGAATTTCGGCGATTATGTGGAATCTTCTTCATCGACACTTATCGAATTTGCTCCAGGTGAAACCGAAAAGCAGATTATATTTGAAGTGCTGGATGACGATATTTCAGAGGGTGATGAAACCTTTGATTTGATACTCGCTGATGTATCAGAGGGCTACAGCGTAGGAAACAGTAAAAACTGTACAATTACAATAACAGACGACGAACCGGCAGAGCGCTCAAGTCTCAGCTTTTCTCAGGCTGAATATTCAGCTGAAAGCGGTGTTGCAGAAATTACAATAACAAGAAGCGGAGCAGAATATTCTTTTGTAACAGCAAAGGTGACAACCTCTGACGGAGATAATTCAATTTCGGGAAAAGACTATTCAGCTGTTGAAACTGAAATAGCTTTAGAGCCATATAAAAATGAATATGTTTTAACTGTTCCTGTATTGCCGGGAACCACAGAAAAAACCTTTAATGTTGAGCTTTCCGATTTTAAAGGCTGTGACCCGGGAGAAACTGTCAGTGCAGTTGTAAAAATTCCCACAAGCACATCCTCATGGTCAAGCTCACTTGAAACCTTGGCAGAAGATCAGACAGAAGATGAAGAGCTTGAGTTTACAATAGAAATAGACTCAAAGGACTACACCGTAAGATATGTCAAGGGCGACAGCATAGGCAAGATTTATGACACAAGCTATATACCTGAGGTTTGTGTAGGCGATTACTATTTTGTCACAGAAGACGCAACCTTCGGAATTTATACCGGTGACGACGGTTCGAAATCCAGCTATTATGACGCAAATCTCGGAGAAAACGGAGGAGCTGTGTGCAAATATTATAAGGGCGTAACCTGGAAAGAAGGTGGAGCCGGCTTTAATATGAATAAAGATACGGAAGCGCTTTTCAACACTCAGAAATATCAGTACATCTGTGTTGACTGGTCACAGGGAGATGAGGGAGACGACTCTGCAAGATATAACACTATTCAGGTAAAAGATGTTTCTAACAAAAAGGGATTAAAGACAATTACCGAACGCAATCCATTCAGCAGACGTTTATCTTCAAAAGTCACATTCCTTGACAGTTCAAATCTGCCGATGGATAATGATGTATTTCTGTTTTTGGCAACAGGCGACGATTCAAACGTAAGCTGTCCTCATGTTGATATGAAGGTATACGGTGTTCCGGCAATGTACAGACAGTTTAAAGTAACTCTCATACAGCCAACTGGACTTAAATATCTCAACTCTGAGGGTGAGTATGTTGTTGAGGCTCCGGCAAATGTAACATTGGGAGAGGGCCACAGCACAAGATTTTACGGACAGAGTCTTCAGATAAAAACAGCTGAAACAACCAGTGGCGAGCCTATCAAAGGTGTTATAACAAAATACGAAATTACAGTCGGTACTTCAAGTGATAATCAGGTTACCTTTGAGTATGTTCCTAAGGGTGATAATATTCAGAATATAACCTTTGACGACGACTTTATCGACATTTTGGACGAACATACAAAGCAGGTTTCAAAGTCTAACGGCGGATTTGTTACAGAGCTGAGAATAAAACCTGTATTTGAATACAAGGATGTTACAGTTGAAGTTCTTGAAAGTGAGGACGGAAGCTTTACAGATTCACAGCTTACACCGGGTATCCACACGTTCCATGTGGGAGATGAAATAATTCTCGACGGCGTTTCTGAAAACAGCGGTACATATTATGTAGGTTTTGAAGAATACGCCTATAAAAATGCTTCTGACACATATCCGGTTATTTCCGGTATTATGGATGGCAGAAGAATCGTTATGCTGGACAACGAGAGATATGTTCTCAGACCTGTTTTCAGTGAAACGGAAAACCATATTACAATAAAGCTTTCAGAAGAGGCTCAGGAAGTATTCACGATACTTAATACTGTGAACGGCGACATACTTCCGGACAATATAGAGCTGAAGGATGGCGAGTATATTCTGAACACCGGAGAAAGCACAGAAGCATATGTGCCTACAGTGGGCAAGGTATATCAGATACAGCTCATTACAAAGAAAGACGCCTGTGACGGCAAAATCTACAGACCTGTTTTCTCAACGGAAACAAGCACCCAGAAGGTCAACGGATATATTCTTGACTTTGTGGCAGAGGAAAAGGTGAAAAACAATGTGATAACGGTTGATGTGGAAGAAATCAACGAATCCGACCTTAAAATGTTCAAAATAGACGGTTATGTAAAATATCCCGGAAATGCAATAAGGTCATCATCATTCAATGTTACCGAGGCGGGAGCTGTCGGCGTTACAGTTATAGGCGGAGGAGAAATTTCCAAGCTTTATGACAACTATACAAACAAGGTAATAAAAGTTATTGACAGAGTTTCTGACTCAACGTCATCTGACGGTTCATTTTCTCTGAAAGGAGTTTATGCCAAAGACGGAGATACAATCACTCTGCGTGTGGGCAACAACGAGGTTGAGCGTGTTGAATATATCACAGTCAGCAGCCAGGGAGCAACAGAAGAGCTTGTTTCCTATGTTGACAGATATTTTGATGAAGAAACAAATACCACTGTAGAGAAAACAGTTGAGGCTAATATGAGTTCTATAAATAAGGGAACTTTATATATGCCTATCCGTACACCGAATGCTCCATTTGTAAATAATATTACATATACAGTAGACCCTATAAAGGATGTGGATATTGATACAAGAGATAACGCTGTACCTATTGTTTCAACAAGAATCTATATAACCGCTGACGTTAACCTTAACGGAAGAGAGGTTAAAGAAGTAATATTTATAAGAGTTCCTAAAGACGGAGCAAGAGAAGAAACCGTTGTGGAAGCTACCAAAAAGGGACAGACAATATTTACTGCCCAGTTTACTATGGATACTACATTTGAAGACGGCGATATGATATATGTTTCTCTTGTGGACGCAGAGGACAGAGTTATAACAGTAAACACAATAGATGATGAGGGCAATATCACAGCGCAGACTACCAGGGAAGAAATAAGATATGCTGATGTTTTCACCGGTCTTACATTCTACATTCCTACTCTTGAGGTTGAACCTCAGTTTCTGAATATGGAAACCAGATCAAGTGTAACGGTTCCGGTTCTGGGAGAAATGCTGCCGACTGTTACAACAGGCAAGCTTTCATTTACAAAGAGAATTCTCACCAATGAGCCAAACTCTCCTTATTATATTGAATTCCTGTTTGCACCCGGAATTTCAAATATTGAAAAGAAAACGGCTTATACAATTTTAGAGGGTGTAAAGGCAAGTAATAACAATGCTATCGGTGTAGGCGGAAATCCTAAAGAAGAGGAAAAAAAGATTACCGACGAACTTAATAAAACATATTCAGACGGAAAAGAGAAAAGCGATGATGCGCTTAAACAGGAAGTTCAGGCAAATGAAAACAAAAAATCAAACGTATCAGTAAGTCCTAAATTTATGATTGATGCACGTCTATCATTTATATTCTCCTTCTATTTCTCTTATGATGAAACAAAAGATACATATGTTATGACCTTAGGACAGTACTCCTTAGGAGCTTTTGCAACTGTAGGAGGAGTAATTAACTTCACAATTTACGGCGTTCCGCTTTATGTTAAACCACTCATGGATATACAGCTGTATTTCAGCGGACTGATGAATGCTGACCAAACAGTAACATCAGAGGATATGACCGTTGTTTCAAATTTGAGCGATGTTATGGACTTTAATTCTGTAGTTACAGCAGGAGTTGGAGGAAACGTATCTGTCGGAGTAGGATTTTGCGGTGCGCTTAGCGCAAGAGGTACTGTAACGGGAGATATAGTCATGAAAATTGACTGTTTAGGCGATTCGGCTGCCGAAATCTTTGAGGGCTTCCTCTTTAAATTCGGCGGTGGATTTGGTATTGACTTAGTTCTCTTCAGTTTTGATTATGTTCCTGATATTGTAACTGTGGGAACAGGAGTATATGAGGATGAAACTTCCATACCGGGGTACAAGGCAGGAGAAGACAGCATTTCTGTGAGAACACTCAACAAAGGAAGCTTTGATACAGCTGATTTTGGCAGAAATTATCTGCTATCATCGTCAGGTGAAAACGTAAGCCAGCAGATTTTGGCAGAAAATACTGTAGAATATGCAAAGCCTCAGATTTTAATCCTTGATGACGGCAGAATGATGATGCTGTTTATGGATGACGACCCAAGCAGAAACGGAATAAACTCAAGAAGCTTGTATTATACAATAGCTGACGAAGAGGGTTTGTGGAGTGAGCCTGTTTTGGTGGATGACAACGGTACCGCAGATGCAATGCCTTCCATGAAAAAGATAGGGGACAAGGTTTTGATTTCATGGATTGATGAAAATAAAACCTATGAAAATGCTGATTCTCCAAAAGATATTTTGGCAGGTCTTGAAATTGCATATGCTATTTATGACCCGGCAACTGATTCCTTCTCCGAAAAAACATTGCTTACACAGGATAATTACTTTGACATGATGCCTCAGTTTGGCTATTCTGAAACAACAGGAAATATATTCTGCTACTACTTAAAGAGAGATATAAAGGATGCTTCTTCAAATGAAGAAATTCTCGACTTTAACGCTACCTACAGCACAATAGCTTACAGAATTTATGACAGTAATACAGGCACATGGGGAGAAGAAACATACCTCAATATTCCATGCGAGGATATGAATGACCCGCTGATAATAGACTTTAATTCAACTGTAAGACATATGGACAACAGCGATGTAGTTCTTATGACCTACACAATAGACAGCGACCAAAATCTTCAGACAACAGACGACAGAGATGTTTATTTGTATGTGACAGACATAACAAATAAAAAATCATATTATCCGATAAGAATTACAAACGATTATAAAACAGATATTTCACCTAAGATTACTGAGTTTAACGACAACGTATACTTGTCTTGGGTAAGCGGAGAAAGCGATTTCTGCATGATAAACCTGACCTCTATGTTAAACGATATAGAGCTTACAGGAAAGCTTGATTATCTTAAAAATGCAGACGGAAGCTCTCCGAATTGGTACAAGCTTACAGCCGCTGACTTGGAAATGACCGAAGAGGAATACAATCTGAGCATCTTCTCATCGATGGCAAACGGTGATTTCCAAATCGACAAAAAGACTTTCTGCCTTGATGAAGACCAGGAAAACAAGGCAAATGTGTGCTCATATACACTTGTTCAGAATGATGACGAAAGTCTTTATCTGCTGTGGCTTGAGCCTGGACAGATAGATGATGAGGGAAAAACTTCTCAGGAGATTTACGGTTCCGTTATGGAGCTTACCTCAGAAAACAGCGAAGACAAGATAAATACCTATACCGGCTGGAGCGAGCCTGTACAGATAACACACACAGGTAAAATGCTTGACGAATATTCAATAGCTTTTGGCGACAATAATAACATTTACATGGCGGCAAATATGTACGAACAGCAGGTTGATGAAGAGGGAACACTGAGCTTTTCAGAAAACGACATTGTGTTGTTTGAAGCTTCAATAACAAACAATATGAAGTTTACAGAAGAACCAAAGTTTGCACAGACACCAAGAGCAGGAGAAGAAAACAGCATAAGCCTTTCAATTAAAAATGAAGGTCTTAAAAAGACAGAGGGATACAAAGTTGATGTTATACAAACTATAAATGGTACTGACACAGTGATTTACAGTGAAAGCTTTGACAATGTGATTATGTCAGGCGAAACGGTAAACATTGATGTTCCTTGGACTGTTCCGGATAATATAGATAATCTGTCAATAAAAGCAAAGGTAACCGCAAATAATGTTACAAACGAGTCTGAAACCGTAAATGTAGAAAAGAAAGCGGACATTGTACTTTCCGAACCTACAGCACAGTACAAAGACGGAAATTTCTATGCTTCTGTTACTGTCACAAACGAAGGAAATATTCCTTCCGATGAATTGACTCTCACAGCTTCCGCAGAGGACAATGAGGATGGTTCACAGGGCAAAGTATATGGCAGCACAGTTATTGAATCTCTTGAACCGGGTGAAAGCACAATAGTTGAATATGAGCTTACAGACATTACCGCTGACGATTTGGATAAATACGGAAATGAAGAGATTTATCAGAGAGTTTATCAGGGTGATGAATGTATTGAAGTTGCAAGATGTATGCTTAATGTACTGGAGCCTATTGCAATTAGTGTGGACACTGGCGACACATTGTCAATGGGTATAGGAGAGGAAAAGCAGATTGAAGCTTCTATAAAACCATTAAATGTTTCAGGAAGAGAGCTTGTATATTCAACCTCCGACAGCTCAGTGGTCAATGTAAGTAACGACGGAAAATTGACTGCTGTATCATCGGGAACCGCTGTAATTACAGTTACAGAACCTAAATCAGGAGTAAAGACTGAAATTACGGTTGAAGTAAACGGAATTCTCGGTGATGTTAATCATGATAATGAAATTACAGTTTTGGATGTTACGGCAATTCAAATTTATCTTACAAGGCTCAAACCGGAAGGCATATTCGATGAGAGTCTTGCAGATGTAAATAAGGACGGAAAAATAAATATTATTGATGCGTCATTATTACAGCTTATGTTAGTTAAATAATAAATCTAATTAAAAACTTCCTTATGGGTTATTGTTACCTGTAAGGAAGTTTATTTTTTTATGTATAATAAACGGTTTACCGTAATACATTTCTATAGTTATATAAATTTTAAGGAGATATGTATTATGGCTAATATAAGGGATAATTTTGTAAAAATAGCTCAGAAATATGTGGGAACTGGATGCAAGATATTCAATGATTACTTTGGTATGCCTGCAGGAACTCCGTGGTGTGCAGAATTTGTATCAAAATGCGCAGCTGATGTGGGGTTGATAAACAAATGCTTTGTAAAGGTTTTAGGCGCAGGGGATATTCCGAGATACGGTGTGGCTAAAGGGTACGGAAAGTGGTTTGAAGGACATGAGGCAATTCCTCAGCCCGGAGATGCTGTGGTATTTACATGGAACGGACTTGGATATTTTCCGGGACATGACAAATATTTCAGTGACCATGTGGGTATTGTTGAGTACGTCGAGGGAAACACGGTACATACTATAGAAGGTAACGCTAACGGATCAAATACCTCCTCTACAGTATGCAGAAAAACTTATCCACTTTATTCAGGAAGAATTAACGGCTATTACAGACCTAACTGGAGTCTAGCCGACCAATCTTACAATGAAACCAATACTGGAACTGTGATGATGGACGCAAAAACCAAAGCTATTAAAGAGGTACAGCTGTGGTTAAACAGAAAGTTTGGAACAGTCTGCGATATGGATGGGGAATACGGCCCAAAGACAAAGGCGGCTATTGTGTGTTCATTGCAAAGCTTTTTAAATGTTGCCTATAAAGCCGGTTTGGTTGCTGACGGAATTATGGGGGTTAAAACCAAGAACGCCTGCAAACTTTTAAAAATGGGGGATAAGGGCGACTATGTGAAAATTTTACAGTCAATTTTAATTTGTCGTGGATATAATACCAATGGTTATGACGGAGAGTTTGGAGAGCAGACAAAAATTGCTGTTTTAGATTTTCAAAAGAAGAACAACCTTGAAGCAGACGGAATAGTTGGCCCAAATACGTTTGCCGCTTTGCTGTGGTAATTTTTGATAACAGCAAAAAACAGGCATATCGCATTGCGATATGCCTGTACGTTATTCAGAAGTTAATCTGAAATTAAATTTTAGTTTTGATTACTTATTCTTGATAGCTGCCTGAGCTGCTGCAAGTCTAGCAATCGGCACACGGAATGGTGAGCAAGATACATAGTTGAGACCAACCTTATGGCAGAACTCAATTGTTGTTGGGTCGCCGCCGTGCTCGCCGCAGATACCGAGCTTGATGTCAGGACGTGTAGCTCTACCGAGCTCAGCTGCCATCTTAACAAGCTTGCCTACGCCAACCTGGTCGAGTCTTGCGAATGGATCGTTCTCATAAATCTTGTGCTCATAGTAAGCATTGAGGAACTTACCAGCGTCATCACGGCTGAAGCCGAATGTCATCTGAGTAAGGTCGTTAGTACCGAATGAGAAGAACTCTGCTTCCTTAGCAATCTCATCAGCTGTAAGAGCAGCTCTTGGGATCTCGATCATTGTACCAACCTTGTACTTCATTTCAACACCTGAAGCTGCGATAACTTCGTCAGCAGTCTTAACAACTACGTCCTTAACGAACTTAAGCTCTTTAACTTCGCCAACGAGAGGAATCATGATTTCAGGAACGATGTCATAACCCTTTGAAGCCTTAACAGCCAAAGCAGCCTTAATAACAGCCTTTGTCTGCATTACTGCGATTTCTGGGTATGTTACTGCAAGACGGCAGCCACGGTGACCCATCATTGGGTTGAACTCGTGGAGAGAAGCGATGATAGCCTTAATCTCTTCAACTGTCTTACCCTGTGTCTCAGCGAGGAGCTCGATGTCCTTCTCTTCTGTTGGAACGAACTCGTGGAGAGGAGGATCGAGGAATCTGATTGTAACTGGCTTTCCTTCAAGAGCAATGTAGAGCTGCTCGAAGTCGCCCTGCTGCATTGGCTCAAGCTTTGCAAGAGCTTTCTCTCTCTGCTCAACTGTATCGGAGCAGATCATCTCTCTGATAGCAGCAATTCTGTCTGTCTCGAAGAACATGTGCTCTGTACGGCAAAGACCGATACCCTGTGCACCAAACTTAACTGCCTGAGCAGCATCCTTTGGTGTATCAGCATTTGTTCTAACCTGGAGAGTTCTGTATTTATCAGCAAGGTCCATAATTCTTCCGAAGTCGCCGCCGATTGAAGCAGGAACTGTAGGAATAGCCTCGCCGTAGATGTTACCTGTAGAACCGTCGAGAGAAATGTAATCGCCCTCAACATATGTTCTGCCAGCAAGCTCGAACTTCTTGTTCTCTTCGTCCATCTTGATTTCGCCGCAGCCGGATACGCAGCATGTACCCATACCACGAGCAACAACAGCAGCGTGAGATGTCATACCGCCTCTAACTGTGAGGATACCCTGTGCATAATGCATACCTTCGATATCTTCTGGAGATGTCTCAAGACGAACAAGTACAACCTTCTCGCCCTTTTCGCCCTGTGCTACTGCATCTTCAGCTGTGAATACAATCTTACCGCAAGCAGCGCCTGGGGAAGCAGGAAGAGCATGAGCAACTGGCTTTGCAGCCTTAAGTGCTGCAGCGTCGAACTGTGGGTGGAGGAGAGCGTCAAGCTGCTTAGGATCGATCATGAGGAGAGCTTCTTCTTCAGAAATCATGCCCTCGTCAACGAGATCGCAAGCAATCTTAAGAGCAGCAGCAGCTGTTCTCTTACCATTTCTTGTCTGGAGCATATAGAGTTTCTTATCCTGGATTGTGAACTCCATATCCTGCATATCACGGTAGTGGTTCTCAAGGATACCGCAAATCTTTACGAACTGCTCGTAAACTTCTGGCATAACTTCCTGAAGCTGTGCGATTGGCTGTGGTGTTCTAACACCGGCAACAACGTCTTCGCCCTGTGCGTTCATAAGGAATTCGCCCATGAGTTTCTTCTCACCTGTAGCAGGGTCACGTGTAAATGCAACACCTGTACCGGATGTATCGCCCATGTTACCGAAAGCCATCATCTGAACGTTAACAGCTGTACCCCATGAGTATGGGATTTCGTTCTGCATTCTGTAGAAGTTTGCACGTGGGTTGTCCCATGAACGGAAAACAGCCTTAACAGCGCCCATCAACTGCTCCTTAGGATCAGTTGGGAAGTCTGTGCCGATCTTCTCCTTGTACTCAGCTTTGAACTGATTTGCAAGCTCTTTAAGATCTTCAGCTGTAAGCTCAACGTCCTGAGTTACACCCTTCTTCTCTTTCATCTCATCGATGAGTTCTTCAAAATATTTCTTGCCGACTTCCATAACAACGTCGGAATACATCTGGATAAATCTTCTGTAGCAGTCCCAAGCCCAACGAGGATTGCCTGATTTAGCAGCGAGTACTTCTACAACTTCTTCATTAAGACCAAGGTTGAGGATTGTGTCCATCATACCGGGCATGGAAGCTCTTGCACCTGAACGAACGGAAACGAGGAGAGGATTCTCCTTATCACCGAATTTCATACCTGTGATCTCTTCCATCTTAACGATGTTCTCCATGATCTCTGCCTGGATTTCATCATTAATCTTTCTGCCGTCCTCATAATACTGAGTACAAGCCTCTGTTGAAATAGTAAAGCCCTGTGGAACAGGAAGACCGAGTTTTGTCATCTCAGCAAGGTTAGCACCTTTACCGCCGAGAAGCTCTCTCATAGAGCCGTCGCCCTCTGAGAATAAGTAAACATACTTGTGGCCCATTGTAAAAACCTCCTTAATAAATTCCGCTTGAATGTACTTGTACGACAAAAGCGCACGTACATCCCTAAGCCTATTTAGTATTATAACAAACTTTTGCAAAAATAGCTATATGTTTTTACAAATTTTTCTGAGTTTTTTTGAAAAAATCTACCCAACTTTTGACAGTTATCTTGTATAATTCGATAAAAATGTAGTTTAATTCTAACAAAAATACTTTTCCCCCTTGAAAAAATCAAATTTTATGAGATAATTGGATTGTATAGTTATGTTTCAACAGAACTTTATGGTGCATGCTGTCGATTGTTTTTTATGCCTTCGATGGTTTTTTGTTGTTGTCTTTTTTGTGTGTGTGAAATGTTTTAAAGACATAATCGCTATAGGGATATCACTAATTATGTATATTACATAATAATTTGCATATCTTAAAAATTGGACAGGCAAGCAAACCTTGACAATGAAGAAAATAAAGACGTCCGGTGTGCCGATGTTTTACTACTAACTACAGGGGGATTTTATATGAATTTTCACGGCAAGGATATTAAGATCTTTTCCGGCAGTTCCAACAGAGATGTTGCTCAGGGTATAGCAGGTATACTTGGACTTCCTTTGGGTAAGAGCGACTGTACAACTTTCAGTGACGGAGAGATTGCTGTTTCTCTTCACGAGTCTGTAAGAGGAAGCGAGTGCTTTATTGTTCAGTCTACATGCACTCCTGTTAATGATCATCTCATGGAAATGTTAATCATGATTGACGCTATGAAGCGTGCTTCTGCCGGACGTATCACAGCAGTTATGCCTTATTTCGGTTATGCTCGTCAGGACAGAAAGGCAAAAGCAAGAGATCCGATTTCCGCAAAGCTTTGCGCAGACCTTATTACAGCAGCAGGAGCAGACAGAGTCCTTACCATGGATCTTCATGCTAATCAGATTCAGGGCTTCTTCAATATTCCTGTTGACCACCTTGTTGGCGCACCTATTCTTGCTCGCCATATGAAAGAGAAAATCGGTTCTGCTACAGATGATTATGTTGTTGTTTCTCCTGACTTGGGTTCAGTTACAAGAGCAAGAAACTTTGCAGCAAAAATCGGCTGCCCGCTTGCTATTGTTGACAAGCGCAGACAGAAAGCAAACGTATCAGAGGTTATGAATATCATCGGTGAGGTTAAGGGCAAGAAGGTTATCCTTGTTGACGATATGATCGATACAGCCGGTACACTTTGCAACGCTGCAGCTGCTCTCGTTGAGAAAGCAGGAGCTACTGAGGTTTATGCATGTGCAACTCACGCAGTTCTTTCAGGTCCTGCTCTTGACAGAATTAAGAACAGCGTTATCAAAGAGCTTGTTCTCCTTGATACAATTCCTTTCACAAAGGAAAGAATGCTGGACAAGTTCACAGTTCTCCCTGTTGCTCCTGTATTTGCAGAGGCTATCGAGAGAATTTATGCCGACAGACCTGTTTCTCAGATTTTCGGTTAATTTCGCCAAATAACTCAATATTTATGAGATATAATAAGGGGTGCGTAGCTGCGCACTCCTTTTTGGTGTTTGTTAAATAATTTTTCAATAATATAATTTGATATCACCCTGTTGAAAAGGAATGATTTGATGTTCGGAAAAAATAAAAATTTTGGTTCAGGCTGTGAATTTATAATAGTGGGACTTGGAAATCCCGGTAGAGAATATGAAAATACTCGCCATAATATGGGATTTATAGCTATAGATAAAATTGCAGAAATCTATGACTGCAAAATAAACAAACTGAAATACAAGTCACTTATAGGAAGCTGTACAATAGACGGAAAAAAAGTGCTTTTAATGAAGCCTCAGACATATATGAACAACAGCGGACAGGCGGTTGTAGAGGCTATGCAGTTTTATAAAGTGCCTGCTGAAAATGTTCTTGTAATTTTTGATGATATTTCCCTTGATGTAGGCAAAATGAGAATAAGAAGAAAGGGAAGCGACGGCGGTCAAAAGGGAATGAGAAGCATAATTTATTTAAGCGGTGTTGATACATTCCCGAGAATAAAGATGGGAATAGGAGCAAAACCTAATCCAAACTGGGACTTGGCTGACTGGGTGCTTTCAAGCTTTTCAGCCAATGAACAGAAAATACTTGAAGAAAAGACCAAGGATGCTGCCGATGCGGCAAGACTTATTATTAACGGGAAAATAGCGGAAGCTATGAATAAATACAACTGATAAATCGGTATAAAAGCAGATTTAGAAAGGGAGATGATATAGATGATGAATTTTCTGGACAAAGTAATGGAACAGTCCCCGGAATTTCAAAAAATAGAAAGCTTTGCTTATGGCAAAAACTCTGTGCTGGTGACAGGCGTAACAGAGATACATAAGGCAAATATTATCGGGACATTATGCAGAAAAGACAGAAAAAAGTGTTTTTGTATTGTCTCCAATGAAAGGGAAGGACAGCAGCTCACAAACGACCTTTGTTCTATGGGAATAAAAGCCTATTTTTATCCGGTGAGAGATTTTATATTTGCCGATGTAAGCGGAAAATCAAGAGAGTATGAGCATAAAAGAATAGAAATACTTCTGAGTATTATAACATCTCAGTGCGAAGTTGTAGTTGCCTGTGCAGACGCCGCAATGCAGTTTACAATCCCTATGGAAAACCTTGAGGCTTCAGTTCTGAGCCTGATGCCGGGAAAGGAAATTTCTCCGGATAAATGCTGTAAAATTTTAAGCACTTTGGGATATGAAAACTGCGCCAATGTTGAAGGTAAGGGACAGTTTTCAAGACGTGGAGGAATTTTAGACTTTTTCCCTCCCGAAAGCGATTGCCCTGTAAGAGCGGAATTTTGGGGCGATGAAATAGATACCCTTAATTTCTTTGATATAGAAACTCAAAGGCGTACAGAGAGCTGTGAAAATATTCTTTTAGCTCCATCCACTGAAATATTGGTTTCGGATAATCAGGAGCTTGCCGGTAAAATAAGGCATAAAGCCGATTTGCTTAAAGGTAAAAACAGCGCTCTTGCTAAGGAAAGACTATACCGTGAAGCCGATGATATTGAAAATAATATAAAAATAGGTTCAATGGATAAATTTATAGGTCTTGTATATGAAAAAACCGCCACACTTTTGGATTATGCCGATGATAATACGGTGTTTTTTGTGTCGGAGCTTATAAATGTCCGTGAGAGAATCAAAGGCAGTGAGTTTAGATTTTCAGAGGACTTGAAAGAATATTTTTCCGACGGAATACTTTGCAGAGGTTTTGAAACCTACAGCATAAGCCACGGAACATTTGATGAAATTTTAAGTGAAAATACATGTATCTACCTTGACAATTTTTCAAGGGGAGGATATGATATCAGGCTTGACGCATTGGTTCCCTTTACAGCTAAACAGCTTTCTCCCTGGAACGGCTCAGTGACGGCTCTCTGTGATGATTTGGAGGGTATAACCCTTAAAAATAAAGCTGTTGTGATTTTGGCAGGAACAGAAAAAGCCGCCGCAAACGTGGCTTCTCTGCTTCGTGACAGAAATTACAATGCGGTTTATTCCACAAATTTGGAAGAGGCGGAAAAGGGGATAATATACGTTACGGGCGGAAGCCTTTCTTCGGGTTTTGAATATCCCAGCCTGAATTTTATGCTTATTACCCACAGCCTTATTCCGGCAAAGCCCTCTAAAAAGAGAAAGACCATAAAAAGCGGAGAGGCTATATACAGCCTTTCAGAGCTGACGCCCGGTGATTATGTGGTTCATTCAACCCATGGTATCGGTATTTTCGGAGGTATTCACAAAATTGATACCCAGGGAATTGTAAAGGACTATATAAAGATAAGCTATGCAAAGGGTGACGTGCTTTATGTGCCGGTTACTCAGCTTGACCTGGTTTCAAAATATATAGGGCCTAAGGAAAATTCCACAGTCAAGATAAGCCGTCTCGGAGGTACGGAATGGCAGAAAGCAAAAACAAGGGTTAAAGCCGCCGTTAAGGATATGGCAAAGGAGCTTATTGCCTTGTATTCTGCCAGAATGAGCGCAAAGGGTTATGCTTTTTCAGCCGATACCGAATGGCAGAAGGATTTTGAAGCTTGTTTTGAATATGAGGAAACTCCTGACCAGCTCAGATGTATTGACGAGATTAAGGGCGATATGGAGAAAACAGCTCCTATGGACAGACTGCTTTGCGGAGATGTAGGCTTTGGAAAGACGGAGGTTGCCCTGCGTGCCGCTTTTAAATGTGTATGCGACAGCAAGCAGTGCGCTTTGCTTTGTCCTACTACGATTTTGGCTTGGCAGCATTATCAAACCGCTTTAAAAAGATTTGACGGATATCCTATCAGAATAGAGCTTCTTTCAAGATTCAGGACTGCAAAACAGCAGAAGGATATTCTTGAAAAGCTTGAAAGAGGGGAGATAGATATAATTATCGGAACCCATAGGCTTGTTCAAAAGGATGTTAAATTCCGTGACCCGGGACTTGTGATAATAGATGAGGAACAGCGTTTCGGAGTTGCTCAAAAGGAAAAATTCAAGGAATGGTATAAAAATATCGACGTACTTACATTGTCCGCAACACCTATTCCAAGAACACTTAATATGGCAATGAGCGGAATAAGGGACATGTCTGTAATAGAGGAAGCTCCCCAGGACAGACAGCCTGTTCAGACTTATGTACTGGAACATGATGAAGCTGTCATAAACGAAGCCATAAGAAGAGAGCTTAGGCGAGGAGGACAGGTTTTCTATCTGCACAACAGAGTTGATTCAATAGACAGCCTTGCGGCGTCCATTGCAAAAAGGATACCGGAAGCCTCCGTTGGTGTGGGACACGGAAAAATGTCAGAACATCAGCTTTCTAAGGTTTGGGAGGAAATGCTGGAACAAAAGATAAATGTTCTTGTATGCACTACAATAATAGAAACCGGTGTTGACCTGCCCAACGCAAATACATTGATAATAGAAAACGCTGACTGTATGGGACTTTCACAGCTTCATCAGCTCAGAGGTCGTGTAGGACGTTCCAGCAGACGTGCATATGCTTATCTTACATTCAACAGAAGCAAGGTGTTAAGCGATATTTCTCAAAAAAGGCTCAATGCAATAAGAGAATTTACCGAGTTCGGTTCAGGATTTAAAATTGCCATGAGAGATTTGGAGCTTAGAGGAGCTGGAAATATCTTGGGTGCAAAACAGCACGGCCATATGGAGGATGTAGGATACGATATGTATCTGAAGCTTTTGGGCGATGCGGTAAAAGAGGAAAAGGGAGAGAAAACCACAAATCCGGAGATTGACTGTCTTATCGACGTTGCGGTTCAGGCGCATATTCCGGAAAGCTATATTTCCGACCTTTCCACAAGGCTTGACGCATACAGAAGAATTGCAGATATCAGAAACGATGAGGACGCCCATGATGTTACCGATGAGTTTATAGACCGTTTCGGTGAGCCGCCTCAAAGTGTTGTGGGACTTATTGATATTGCTCTGATAAGAAATATGGCGAACGCTTTTGGCGTTTATGAAATAAGACAGAATGACAGCGGATTTTTGCTTTACCTGAGAAATATAAAGTCTGAAGAAGCTATGGATATAGTGGTAAAAAATGCCGGAAAAGCATTTTTAAATGCAGGAAAGAAGCCTTATATACTTATTAAGGCTTCAAAAAGTGAAAAACCTCTTGAGTTTTTGCTTGAGGTTTTTACAAACCTAAAAAAATAAAAAATGCCTATAAGTGCAAATCAGCCAGTTAAATGGTGAATGTTTTATGAAAATTTGTAAAATTATAGATTTTTATAGACAACAGTGAATATTTGGTGTATAATTACCGATATATGCTGTCATCGTTAAACGATGATGAATTTTATTTAAGGACGGTAATTTTTTATGAAAGCAATCAAAAAAATCACCGCTGCTTTTTTGGCGGTGCTTATGATTATGTCAATCTCAGGATGCAGTACAAAACCGGAATGGTCATACAAGGTTGATGACAATGAGATGCAGATAGGTGTTTATATTTATGCTCTCTATACTGCATACAATCAGGCAGCAACATATGCTTCATCCGCAGAAGGTTACGATGCGGAAAAGTCTTTCCTTAACCTTACAATCACTGATGACGACGGAGAAACAGCAGTTGCTAAGGATTGGATTGTTGACACAGCAAAGGAACTCACAAAGAATATTCTTACAATCGAAGAAGAGTTTGAAGCAAGAGGCCTTACACTCACAGCAGAGGATGAGGCAGCAGCTAAGGAATCAGCTGACAATGACTGGAACCTTGGACCATACTACGATATGTACCTTGCATACGGCATGATGCCAACTCCTTATAAGGATATACTTGAGCCTTACGGTGTATCTTACGAAAGCTTTGAAAGAGCAAGCTACATGGCTTCTGCAAAACAGACAGCTTTGTTTGAAGAAATCTACATCAATGATGAGGAAACAGCAGTAAGCACAGAAGACCTTACAAATTATTTTACAGAGAATTACACAAGCTACAGCTATTTGAGCGTTCGTCTTGCAGATTCTGCAACAGATGACTCAGGCTCAACAACATACACAGCTATGTCCGATGAGGATATTGCAGAAATCGAATCCACACTTCAGGGATACGCTGACAACATCAACAACGGCGCAGGAACCTTTGCAGAACAGATGGTAGAGTATACAGCTTTAAAAGAGCTTGAGTCAGACCCATCAACAAGCGCAGTTGAAAATCTTGACGAGTCATCACTCAACGAAGATGTTATTGCTGCGTTGAATGAACTTGAAGAGGGAAAAGCTTCTCTTGTAAAAATAGGCGAAGCAGAAAATGCTTATTACTACCTTATTTATAAAGCTCCTATAGCTGATTCAGTTGCTGATTATATTGAAGACGAAACAAACAGCTTCAACGTACTCAGCGCAATGAAGTCAGAAGAATTCCAGGATATGCTTACAGCAAAGGCAGAAGAGCTGGGAATTCAGGAGAATACAAGCGTAGTTAATTCTTATAAACCATCAATGTTCGAGTAATATAGTTATTTGCTCTGCCGGATTTAACTTATTACTTTAGGGATTTGCCAAAGTGCAGAAGGAGAATGAGGAGTATATGGCGAAAATGAAAAGAATCACAATATCTTTTTTCCTTGCATTGATTATGTGTTTTTCTTTTTCATCAATTTTTACCGTAAGCGCAGATGAGCTGTCCAGCGATGATTGGGAGGAAATTTCTCTTAATCTTCAGCAGGGCGGGGAACAGTCCGGAGAAGATTTTAACTTTATCAAGGAGAATAACGGAAAAAGTGACGACGGCGAATGGATTTTATACGTTGGAATAGGTCTTGTTGTTGTGGGTCTTTTGGGAATAACATATGCTGTTTTGTCATCAAAAAGACAGAGAGCTATTGCAAAAAAACGCAGAGACGCATACATTAGAAATGCCAAGGCCGCCAACAGAAAAAGAGTAAATTCAACACAGCAAAGCAGGGGAAGAACAAAGCAGGCTTCAACTGCTAAACCTCAGCAAGGTCAGAGAAGACCTGCTTCATCATCCGGCAGTACAAGAAGAGCCTATGATGAAAGCGGAAAGTATAATTCTTACAATTCTATTAAGGGCAGCAGATATGTTGACGGCGGTGTAAGACGTACCAATTCACAGCCATCTCAGGATTTTTACGATGACGGTTACGGACGTTCTGCATCACAGCAAAGTCAGTTTGCAGACGATGATGTAAAGACTTATACAAGAAAATCTTCTCAGCCGAGAAAAACTCCGGGTTATGAAGATATAAGTTCTTTCTCCTCATCCGACAGGGATATTTACAGTTCTTCTTCAAGAAAAAACAGTAAATATATCAACGATTATATCGACTACGAATAATTAAAAACAGGGTAGACGCTTTAAGCGCCTGCCCTTTAAATTTCTACAAACCATCTGTCATCTTCAAGAAAAAGATATCTTTGTTTACCTAATAAAAGACAAGTATATCTTATTCCTGCGCCGCCGGCTTTTAAAGAGGCGGCTCTTCTTATATCTGTTATCCTGTCGATTTCAAAGGTTCTGCCGTCTTCCCAGTGAACCTTCATAGGCATAATTCTTCCGTCACAGTCAAACTGCGCCGTAACACATACATATTGTTTCATGTTATCACCTCAGTAAATGTGGTTTCATACAGATTATTTGGATTAAATATACTTTGTAAAATATCCAACAGGGTGTATAGTATGGTCATCCTTTGGATTAAATCTGGAAAGACGTCTGTCATTTAGCATAACTGCCGGCTGAACACAGTATGAGCCAAATCGTTTTTTTAAACTGTCAACAGCGCAGTCTAAATTGTGAAGCCTGTTATTGTTTTTGGCATTACAGAAGAAACTCATCTGCACAGGTGTGTCAGAGGGGATAAGCTCGCTTAAACTTATTCCTATGCTTCTCAAAGGGGTTTCTCCTTTGTTTTTCAAAAACAGGTCTATAGCGTTTTCGGCGATTTCTTCCGTTATATCGGTGGGAATACTTAGCTTGCGCTGGCGTGTAAAGGAGTTAAGGTTATTTTCCCTTATTGAAACACCTACAACCCAAGCTTTTAGGTTTTGTTCTCTAAGTCTTCTTGCTACACTGTCGGAAAGAACAAAAGCTACAATCTTTATGTCCTCAACTGTTTTTAAATCTCGGTAGGTGGTTGTTGAGTTTCCTATACTCTTAACATCCTGATGACTTATAGAAAATGCCACAGAGGCCTTGTCACTGCCGTTTGCGAATTGATTGAGAAGATTTCCGTTTTTTCCGAAAACTGAAACGAGTGTATCCAGGGGGCAGTTTGCCAGATTTCCTATGGTGTATATGCCCATGTTGTTAAGTTTTTTCTTTGTGGCAGGCCCTACAAAAAGAAGATTTTCAACAGGCAAAGGCCAAACTATATATTTATAATTTTTATCAGTTATAACAGTAACTGCATCAGGCTTTTTGTAGTCGCTTCCAAGCTTTGCAAATATTTTATTAAAGCTTACTCCGATGCTCACAGTTATGCCAAGCTCATATTTAATTCTTCCACGTATTTCCTCGGCTATTGCTTTGGCTTTTTGGAAATTCATATCCCTTCCACTTATATCAAGCCAAGCTTCGTCAAGACCGAAAGGCTCCACTTTTTCGCTGTATTCTCCATATATTTCCCTTGTCATTTTTGAAAATCTTTTATACAATGGAAAATTAGGAGGAACAGTAACAAGTTCGGGACACTTTTGTCTTGCCTGCCATATGGCTTCGCCTGTTTTTACGCCGAAATTTTTGGCGATTTGATTTTTGGTCAGAATAATTCCGTGTCGGTCGTCGGCGTTTCCGCTTACGGCTACCGGTTTGTTTCGGATTTCGGGTCGGTAAAGACATTCCACCGACGCATAAAAGCTGTTGCAATCACTGTGGAGAATATACCTCATGAACAATCGCCTTCCTTGACGAAAATTTGTTTGATATAATTATAGAACTAATTTTCGATAATGTCAATAGGTATTTTATGGAATTGAAAAATTTTTTATATTGAGGCGGAATTTTCTTTGTGATATAATTTAATTGCTTGATAATACAGAAGAAAGGCGGATTGAAATGAAGTTTGTTCATCTTTCCGATTTACATATAGGAAAAAAGGTTAACGAATTTAATATGGCGGAAGACCAGAAATATATATTGAAGGAAATACTTAAAATTATAAATGAAGAACATTGTCAGGGAGTTTTTATCTCCGGCGATGTTTACGATAAGACAATTCCTTCCGGTGAGGCTGTGGGAATATTCGACGATTTTCTCACAGAGCTTTCAAATACAGGAGTTAAGGTTTTTATAATAAGCGGTAATCACGATTCGGCAGAGCGACTGGAGTTTGGCTCAAGAATAGTCAAGGACAGGGATATCTATATAGCATCGGTTTTTAAAGGTGCACCGGAAAAAGTAACCCTTAAAGAAAAGGATGAAACAGTTAATATATTTATGCTTCCTTTTGTGAAGCCCTCTACGGTAAGGCCTTTTTTTGAGAATAAAACAATAGAAACCTACAACGACTGTGTGAAGCTTGCATTGGAAAAGGCTGAAACAAAAGAAGATGAAATAAATATACTGCTTGCCCATCAGTTTGTCACAGGCGCATTAAAAAGTGACTCTGAGGAGGTATCAGTGGGCGGTATTGATAATGTAAATGCTGACGTGTTTGAAAGGTTTGATTATGTGGCTTTGGGACATATACACAGACCTCAAAATATTTCCACGGAAACATTGCGTTACTGCGGAACACCTTTAAAATATTCCTTTTCAGAAGCTAACCACAAAAAGTCAGTAACTATTGTGGAAACAGGAAAGAAAGGCGAAATTTCAATAAAAACCCGTGAGCTTAAACCTCTCCGTGATATGAAAATAATAGAGGGCAGCTACATGGAAGTGACGGACAGAGAGTTTTACAAGGGACTTAATCTCGACGATTACTATAAAATAATTTTGACAGACGAAAAAGATATTCCTGATGCTATAAATAAGCTCAGAGCTGTATATAAAAATATTATGATCCTTGATTACAAAAACACAAGGACGATGAATAACAACGGTGTGGACGCAGTACAGCCGGCTGAGGATAAATCTCCGTTTGAAATGTTTGAAGAGCTTTATAAGCTTCAAAATAATATTTCTATGGATGATGAAGAAAAAAGTTTTATAAAAAATATTATGGAAGAAGTTTGGGAGGAAGAGCTGTGAAACCTTTAAAACTTACAATAAGCGCATTCGGTCCCTATCCCGATAAAGTTGTTGTGGATTTTACAAAGCTGGGAAGCAGTGGACTTTATCTCATAACCGGAAACACCGGAGCAGGAAAAACAACTATCTTTGACGCAATAACCTTTGCGCTTTTCGGAGAACCAAGCGGAGATAACAGAAAATCAGATATGCTGAGAAGCAAGTATGCCGATGAAAACGTGAAAACATATGTTGAGCTGGAGTTTTCCTATAAGGATAAAATTTACACGGTAAAAAGAAATCCAGAGTACAAAAGAAAAAAGCTCAAGGGTGACGGATTTACAAAGGAAACAGCCGACGCAGAGCTTACATTTTCAGACGGAAGAACAACGGTCACAAAAATAAAAGAGGTAAACGAAGCCATAAAGGAGATAACAGGTCTTGACAGGGGTAAGTTTACCAGAATAGTCATGATTGCCCAGGGGGATTTTTTAAAGCTGCTTTTTGCTGATACGGAGGAGCGAAGCAAAATTTTCCGTGATATTTTCAGAACAGAGCCATACAGAAAATTGCAGGAGCGCCTAAAAGAAAATGTTTCAGAAAGTAAAAGGGACTGTGAGGACACTCAGAAAAATATTCTCCGATTTGTTGAAAGCGGTCAGTATTACGGAGAAAACAAAGAAAGATTTGAAGAAATAAGAAAGTCTAAAAATGCCGCATATTCTAATGAAGTTCTTGAATTTTTTAAAAGTCAGATGGATGCTGACGAAATATTTTTAAAGGAGTCGGAAGAAAAAATTTCAAGTACGGAAAAAGAGCTTGAAAAGATAAACCAAAACTTAGGACAGGCAGAGCTTTACAAAAAAACACAGGAGCAGATAAATCTGACAAAAAGAGAAATAGAAAGCTTTGAAATGAAAGTTCAAAAGTCAGAAACTGAGTTAAAAGATGCGGAAAGCAAGCTTCCTTTGTCAGAAGCACTGACTGAAAATATACGAGAAGAAAAAGAAAAGCTTCCTTTATATAAGGAACTGGACGAACTGGAAAGCAAAAGGAAAAAATCCGCAGAAAGAGCGGATTTCACAGAGAGAAATTATCAAAATTCAGAAAAGTCGGAAAGAACTTTTTCTGAAAAGCTTAAAGAGGCAAAGGATATCTGTGAAAAATTAGGCGATGCAGAGGTTCAGGTTGAAAAGCTGAAAAACAAAAAATCCGACCTTATGCAGAGAAAAGGTCAGACAGATGAAATTATTTCCCTTATGCCAAATGTAAGAAAGCTGAATGAGGATTACAAAAGGTTAGCAGTAAAATACGAAAAAGAAAAAACAGATTACGAAACTAAAAAAGCTGTATATGAACAGCAGGAAAGAAACTTTTTTGATGAGCAGGCAGGCTTTTTGGCAGAAAAATTAAAGGAAAACTGTCCATGTCCTGTCTGCGGTTCACTTTCACACCCAAACCCTGCTAAGGTTTCAAAGGAAACAGTTTCAAGAGAACAGCTTGAAAAAGAAAAAAGTCAAGTTGAAAAATATAGAAACACTGTTTTGGATACACTTACGTTGTTGAATCAGGCAAAATCCACTTTTGAAATAGCAAGAGATAACATTTACGGTAAAATGGAAGAGTTTACCGGAGAAAAGGACAGAAAAAAGGCTGTTGAAATTATAAATTCAGAAAGCGAAAAATTGTCCGAAGAAATAAAATCTCTTGACCTGCAAATAAAGAAAGAGGAACAAAACGGAAGAATAAAGGCGAAAGCTCAAAAAGATATACCGATTTTTGAAAGCTCTTTGAATAAGGCAATAGAGGAAAAGCACAGAAGTGAAATTGAACTGGCAAGAATAAATGAAGAGATAAAAAATCTTGAAAAGGAATTAAAGGAGAAAAAAGAAAGGCTTACCTTTAAAAGCGAAAATGACGCAAAGCTTCATATAGAGAAGCTGCAAAAACAAAAGGATGATATAACTTTTGCACATGAGAAAGCTTTTAAAGAATATCAGGAATTTAAAAATAAACTGGATGAGAAAAAAGCATCTCATTCAACGCTGAAAAATCAGCTTGAAAATATGGCAAGCTTTGACTTTACGGAGCTTAACAATAAAAAATCAGAGCTGTTGAAAGAAAAAGAGGAGCTTCAAAAACATCAGAAAGAATACAATCTGCGTCTTTCTTCCAATAAAACTGCGGTTGATAACATAAAGAAATATACCGGAGAACTGGAAAAATCCGAGAAAAAATATCAGATGGTAAAGCTTTTGTCTGATACAGCTTCCGGCAATCTTTCCGGCAAGGACAGAATATCTATAGAAACCTTTATCCAAATGACTTATTTTGACAGGGTAATAAACCGAGCCAATGTAAGGCTTATGAGAATGAGTTACGGACAATATGAGCTTGTGAGAAGAACGGAAAGCGACAAGGGAAGAGCCCAAAGCGGTTTGGAGCTTGATGTTATAGACCACTATAACGGAACAAAAAGAAGCGTAAAATCTCTTTCAGGCGGTGAAGCCTTTAAAGCTTCTTTGTCACTTGCTTTGGGTATGTCCGACGAGATACAGTCGTCCTCCGGAGGGATTCAGGTTGACTCTATGTTTATAGATGAGGGCTTCGGTTCTCTGGACGATGAATCTTTAAATCAGGCTATAGGCGTTTTGCAGGAGCTTACCGCCGGAAATAAGCCGGTGGGAATAATCTCCCATGTGTCGGAGCTTAAAGAGAGAATAGACAGACAAATTGTAGTTACCAAGCAGAAAAATTACGGAAGTAAGGTCGAAATAAAAATTTGATGTAAAAGGCGGTGTGGTTTGCGCCGTCTTTTATTTTAACCAACGGTTAATTTTTGAAGGGTTATATTTATAACGGTTCAATTGAAGGAGGAAAATGCTTTTGTTATAATAAGATTAAAGAAGGTGATAACATGAAAATCAACCATATAATAAAGGAAAAGAGAATAGAGAGAGGATATACCCAAGAACAGCTTGCGTCGATTTTGGGAGTGACTGCGCCCGCCGTCAATAAGTGGGAGAAAGGCAGTTCATTTCCAGATATAACCTTGCTGCCTGTTTTGGCAAGAGCATTGAAAACGGATTTAAACACACTCTTGTCTTTTAAAAATGACCTTACAAGGGAAGATCTCGCCATGTTTTTAAACGAGCTTTCAAAAATTGCAATTTATGAGAGCACAGAAAAAGCTTTTGAAGCGGCAAAAGAAAAGATAAGTGAATATCCTGAAAGCGACGAGTTGATTTTGTATTGCGCCATAATAATAGAAAACTCTGCTTTAATGGAAAAGGGCAGAAATATTCAAAGTAATTACGATGAAGCCGAGGTTTTTTCATGGTATGAGAAAGCCTGTCAAAGCGGAGATATAAATATAAAATCTATGGCTCAGTCCTCTGTTGTCAATAAATTTATTGAAAAAGGCGAATATGAAAAAGCAGCCTTACTTTTGGAAGAAAAGCTGCTTTTATCTGTTACGGAAATATTATCTGATATGACTGCACTTATGCAGACCACTGTGAAAATCGGAAACGTTGAAGATGCAAAGTATATTTCAGAGGTTTCTGCAAAGGCCGCAGAATTATTCGATATGCAGAAATACAATATCTATATACCGAAATTTTTGTATCTGTGTTCAGTGGGGGAAAACAGTGACGAATTGAAAAAGGTGCTTTCAATGCTTATGGACTCCACAGAGGAAAAATGGAAAGGGAATAAATCCCCTCTTTACCGTTTTGTAAAAACAAAGGACCACAAGGA
>ULUX01056456.1_pt1 | contig 26729 bp, 33 predicted proteins | sample 1958961 | NCBI WGS metagenome assembly ULUX01 (sample SAMEA4835773, study PRJEB28245) | human gut metagenome | biome: gut microbiome; material: fecal sample | place: Denmark | collected 2008 | reverse complement strand
CTCCCTGTACCAGAGGGAACAGGCCGGGAAAATAGTGCTCCACCACCGGGGCGGCCAGGGAATGGGCCTTGTTGGACAGCACCGCCACCGACACCCCGGCAGCCTTGAGCAACTCCACCGCCCGGGCGATGCCCGGATAGGGGGCCGTCTTGTCCTCCTTGTGCAGGTCATACCAGGCGGAGAACTCCGCCAGGGCGACCTTCACCGCCTCCTGCCCCAGCTCCTGGGGCACGAACTGGCGCACCAGGTTGGGGATCCCCCGGCCCACCATATGCTTGTACTGCTCCACCGGGAAGGTGGGCCATCCGTGGGCCTGGCACACGTGGTTGCCCGCATCCGCCAGGTCGTCGATGGTGTTCAGCAGGGTTCCGTCCAGGTCAAAAATCACATGGGTATACATGCTCGGTTCAGTCCTTCTGTTCCGCTAACTGCTCCGCCTGCCGGGCGGCGGCCAGCGCGTCAATGATCTCGTCCAGATCGCCGTCCATCACCGCGTCCAGCTTGTAAAGTGTCAGTCCGATCCGGTGGTCGGTGAGCCGGCCCTGGGGAAAGTTATAGGTGCGGATGCGCTCGTTGCGCATGCCGGTGCCGATCTGGCTGCGCCGCTCCTGGCCGTACTCCGACTGGACCCGCTCCTGCTCCCGCTGGTACAGGAGGGAGGCCAGCAGGCGCATGGCCTTCTCCCGGTTCTGGAACTGGCTGCGCTCCTGCTGGCACTCCACCACCGTGCCGGTAGGCCTGTGGATGAGGCGGACGGCGGAGGAAGTCTTGTTCACATGCTGTCCCCCCGCGCCGGAGGCCCGGTAGACCTGCATCTCCACATCCGCGGGATTGAGCTGCACGTCCACCTCCGCCATCTCTGGCAGCACCGCAACGGTGGCGGTAGAGGTGTGCACCCGGCCGCCGGACTCCGTCTCCGGCACCCGCTGCACCCGGTGGACCCCGCTCTCATACTTCAGCCGGGACCAGGCGCCTTCCCCAATCACCGTGAAGGAAATCTCCTTCACGCCTCCCAGTTCCGTTTCATTGATGGAGTTGATCTCCACGTTCCACCCTTTGCCCTCAGCATACATGGTGTACATGCGCACCAGACTGTGGGCGAACAGGGCTGACTCCTCCCCGCCCACGCCAGCCCGGATCTCCACGATGACATTTTTGTCGTCATTGGGGTCCCGGGGCAGCAGCAGGATCTGGATCTCCCGCTCCAGCCGTTCCACTTCCTCCCGAGCCTGACGCTCCTCCTCCTGGGCCAGTTCCTTCAGCTCCGGATCAGACAGCAGCGCTCGGGCATCCTGCAGTGCCTGTTGTGCCTTCATCAAACTACGGTAGGCCGTAGCAAGGGGCTCCAGCTCTTTCTGCTCCTTGTTCAGCCGGGATACCAGCTCCGGGTCGGCGTAGGTCTCATTTGCCGCCAGTCGGGCCTCGATCTGGGCGTAGCGCAGCTCTATGCTTTTCAGTCTGTCGGTCACACTCTCACCTTTCCTCGGTTATATGCTTCACTTACTCTTGTCGGTCAAACAGGAAGGATTTCACCAGAGCCTGAGGCTCCCGGATATACATCTGAATCCTGGATCCAAAGTCGCTGGATGGGGCAGCTAGGGTGGACACCTGGCCCAGGCCATGCCGGTTGGCCAGCATCCGTACCCGAGCCAAATGAAATCCGTTGGACACCACTAGTACGCGCCCTTCCCAGTCCACACCGGCCTCCTCCAGCACCCGCATGGAATAGGCCAAGTTTTGGCTGGTATTGTGGGACTGATCCTCCAGCAGGATCTGCCCCTCCGGGATCCCATGGGCCAGAAGATAGTCCGCCATGCCACGGGCTTCGGTGGTGGGTTCATTGGGTCCTTGTCCTCCGGACACCACCACCGTCATGTCCGGGTGGTCATCTAGGTATTCCAGTGCCTCATCCAAGCGATCCTGAAGCAGGATAGACGGTCCATCCTCCCGCAGCTGACAGCCCAGGATGATCATCACCGTTGGGTCGCCATGGATCTCGTCATGGCCTCCAGCCAGTACAATGCCCAGCAGGGCAGCAAAAGCCAGAATTCCTGCCAATATAAGGGCCAACAGAGCGATAAGCCATCTTTTTAATCCCCTGATAGGGCGCTTGCCTTGATAGGGTTTGTATTCTCTCTTCTGTTTCATTCTCTGTCACCGACTCGGGAAATTCAATATCGCCTATATGGTGAAAGTGACTGCTCCAAAAGACCCTACTTATGATCCATTACTTATGGTCCATATGGGAAAGAATCACTCCAACGCAGGTTACAGCCACGACACATAGATACACACCGAAGCCAAGGCACACGGCATCTCCATATTCCATCCCGTTGAACAACGTACCGAACAGGTCAGCCACAAAGAGGCCGACTACAGCCAGGACGATCCCCAGCACAAACCATCTTAGAATCCGCTTCCAACTCTGGTTTCCCATGCTATCGTCTCCTCCAGTTCCTCCGTAAGGTTTTATCCAACAGTATATAGGCGAGTCAGTTCGTTTCCCATAGTGGGTCCCTAGGCCAGCCGGCATACCTCTCTCAGCCTTTGGCCTCCTCCAGCTCGGCAGCCAACTTCTCCCATTCCGTATATAAGTGAGCCAGCTCGCTTCCCCACAGCGGTATGGCCGCCGCGGGGACCCTAGATTTTCATCAGGGCCGCCGAAAATAAATTCCGCCGGCCCCAAGGTTTCCCGCGCCGCGGGAAACGCTTGTTCGGCGCGCAGCGCCGTCCCGCCTGCGGCGGGTCCCTGGACGAGCTGGCCTCCAGTCCTTCTCAGCCTTTGGCCTCCTCCAGCTCGGCAGCCAACTTCTCCCATTCCGTATATAAGTGAGCCAGCTCGTCCTCCAACTTTTCCCGCTCTGCGTACAGGTCCTGGAGCTTCAGGTAGTCGGAGGCCGCCTTCTCCATCTCTTGCGCCAACTCGTCCAAGCGGACCTCTACCTTCTCCACCGCTCGCTCAGCAGCGCGCACCTGCTTTTCCAGTTCCTTGGTGCCGCCGGGACGACGTGGCTTGTCCTCCTTGGGTTTAATGGGCTCCGGCACGGCCTGTTTGGCGGCGCTTCTCAGCTGTGCCTGCCGCTCACGCCAGGCACGGAATTCGGAATAGGTCCCCCGGAAGTCGGTGATCTTTCCATCCTCCAGCATCCAGATCCGGCTGGCAAATTTTTCGATAAAGTATCGGTCGTGGGAAACGAACAACAGATTGCCTCCGTACTCGGCTACCGCCTCTTCGATCCACTCCCGGGAATCAATGTCTAGGTGGTTGGTAGGCTCATCCAAGATCAGCAGGTTGATCTTGCTATCCATGAGCATGCAAAGCCTCAGCCGGGACTGCTCCCCGCCGGACAGGGCAGACACGGGCTTGAACACGTCCTCCCCCCGAAACTTAAAGGAAGCCAGCCGATCCCGGGCCTCCTGAGTGGTACAGTTCTGGGCATACAGCATGGTATCCACCAGGTTGCGGTCCGGCCGATCAAAGTGGATGATCTGGGGCAGATAGCCCACCCGGATGGAGGGACCCAGGTAAACCGTCCCCTCGTCGGGAAGTTCCTCTCCCATAACGATCTTTAGAAAGGTAGACTTGCCTGTGCCGTTGTCCCCCAGCAGGGCGATACGCTCCCCTCCCGCCACCTCCAGATTCAAGTTAGAGAACAGCTTCCGCTCTCCAAAGGACTTGGACAGGTGGTCCACCACCATGGCCTCATCCCCGTAAAACTCACGTTCCCCAAACCGGGTGGTCAGTTTGCGCTCCTTGGTGGGCCTGTCCGTGGTGCGCATACGCTCAATGCGCCGCTCCATGTTGATGGCCCGTCTGTACTGCTTGTCATTGCCCTTGAACGCCCACAGGCGCATCTGCTCCGCCGCTGCCTCCAGCTGCGCGATCTTGGCCTGCTCCTTCTCATACTGCTTCAGCCGCTCCTGGTACCGCCGCTCCTTCTCCTCCACATAGAAGGAGTAATTGCCGGAGTAGAGCTCCGCCTTGCCGTCGTGGACCTCCACCACTCTCCGGACTACCTTGTCCAGAAACCACCGGTCATGGGAGATCGCCAGCACGGTTCCCTTGAAGTGTTCCAGGTAGTCCTCCAGCCACTCGGTAGCGTTCAGGTCCAGATGGTTGGTGGGCTCATCCAGCAGGAGGATATCCGTATCCTCCAGAATCAGGCGAGCCAAATTAATACGGGTCTTCTCCCCACCGGACAGAGCGGAAAAAAGGCGCTGACGCATGTCAGCGTCGATGTTCAGACCGTTGCACACCTTGTTGAGGCGAGTCCCCGTATCATAACCGCCGCCGGCCTCGAAGGTGGCGGACAGCCTGTCATAACGGGTCATCACCTCTGGGGAGGGGTTTTCTCCCATCTGGGCAGCCAGCTGCTCCATCTCCCGCTCCAGGGCGTGAAGGGGCTCAAAGGCAGTATCCAGCACGTCCCGCACCGTATAACCCTCAGGATAAACGGGAATCTGAGAGATAAGCCCCAGGCGTTTCCCCGGAGCAACGGCGACCGTTCCTTCGTCTGTCTCCACCTGTCCGGTAAGAATGCGAAAAATGGTGGTTTTCCCTGCTCCATTCTTGCCCAGCAGGCCCACTCGCTCTCCCTCATCCACTTGTAGGGAAAAGCCGTCTAAAATTCTCCGGCCGACCTCAAACTCCTTCACCAGGCCGGTCAGCTGTATATCAATCATGTGTCTGCTCCAATGATTTCACGCCTGCGGCCGCCCATGGGGCACATTGGCCAACAGATAATCTACAATCTTTTCAAAAGCCATGGACCGGGACGCCTTTACCAGAATTGTAACGCCGGATCGTAACTCCCGGACTAGCGCCTGTCCTGCCTGCTCCAGGTCGGGATAATAGTCTGCCTGCTCCAGGCCTGCCTCCCGAGCCCCCTCGGCAATGAACCGGGCCAGATCGCCCACAGCGATGAGGTGATCCACTCCCGCCTGGGCAAAATAGCCGCCCACCGCCCGGTGGAAGGAGGGGCTGCTTGGCCCCAATTCCTTCATGTCTCCCACCACAGCCACCTTTCGCCGGCCCTTCGCGTCGCTGAGCACGGCGGCAGCCGCCCGCATGGACTGGGGGTTTGCATTATAGGCGTCATTCAGGATGACAATGTCTCCCGGGCAGCGGATGACGTTCATCCGCATCTTGGTGGGCAAAAAAGCCCGGAGCCCTTGGGTAATTTCATCCGCTCCCATGCCGAAATGCTCGGCCAGGGCTGCCGCCATCAGGGTGGGATAGACCATATGGGCACCCAGAGCGGGGATCTCCGCCAGAAACTGGGTAGCCGGGGTGCGCACCGTGCAGTTCAAATGAGTGGCGCCGTCGCTCTCCACGTTCAAGGCCACGTAGTCCATGCCCTCTCCTCTGCCTACAAACAAAGTCTTCTGAGGCAGTTTGCCGCGGAGGGTAGCCAGCATGGGATCGTCCCCATTCAGGATGGCCAAGCCTCCCGGCTTCAAGTGGTTGAAAATCTCACACTTGGCTTGGAAGATGGCCTCCCGGCTGCCTAAATTCTCAATGTGGGAGTCTCCAATATTGGTGATTACCGCCACATCTGGCTCCACCAGTTCACTTAAATAGTCGATCTCCCCGGCATGGTCCATCCCCATCTCCACCACGCAGATCTCATGGCTGCGGTCCAGCCGCAGCAGGGTCAGGGGCAGGCCGATGTCGTTGTTGAAATTTCCCTCCGTCTTAAGCACCTTATAGCGCACGCTGAGCACCGCCGCCGCCATGTCCTTGGTGGTAGTCTTGCCCACCGAGCCGGTGATTGCCACAAAGGGAATGGGAAACTGGCTCTTGTAGTACCGGGCCAGATCCCGCAGGGCCCGCTGGGTGGAGCGCACCTTCACATAGAACTTCCCCGGCAGATAGCTCTCCCGCTCCCGGGCCGTCAGGCAGCCCGCTGCTCCCGCCTGCAGGGCGCCGTTGATGAAGGCGTGACCATCAAACCGCTCTCCCTCCAAGGGAATGAACAGGGAACCCTCCTTCATCTGGCGGCTGTCCGTACACACATCGGCGAATTCCATATTCAGATCACTGACATCCCCCAGCAGGGTTCCGCCAACCGCCTGCAAGAGCTGGCGAAGGGTCATCGCTTCCATTTTTACCTCTCCTATCTATTTCCCGCTTTCGGCTCACTTACTCGCTTTTCGGGCTCTCAGGGATGCCTGGATGATTCGCTCGCACAGTTCCCCATAGTCCACCCCAATGGCCTGGGCCTCCTGGGGGACCAGGCTGGTTGGTGTCATGCCAGGCAGGGTATTGATCTCCAGAAACCAGGGCGTGCCGTCTGGGGTGACGATAAAGTCCGCCCGGGAGTACACCGCCAATCCCAAGGTGTGAAACACGGTCAAAGCCGCCTGCCCCAACCGTGCCTCCCACTCCGGCGGAATGGGGGCTGGGCAGATCTCTTCCGCTGCCCCAGGCTGGTACTTGTTCTCATAGTCGTAAAACCCCTTCTTAGGGATAATCTCGATGGAGGGCAGTGCAACGTCCTCCAAAATGCCCACCTGGATCTCCCTTCCGGATATGTACTGCTCAATAACGCAGTACCCTCCCTGGGCCAGGCCCAGGTTCAAGGCCCGCTCCAGCTCTTCCCGGTCGTGGGCAATGGACACTCCAATGGAGGAACCGGAACCCACCGGCTTGACCACACAGGGCAAATCCAGGCGGCTGAGCAGACCAGGGATGTCCTCCGCCCCATAGCGCACCGTCTCCCAACTGGGGGTATGGATGCCCAGGGGGGCCACCAGGCGCTTGGTCAGATCCTTATCCAGAGCAATGGCGCTGCCCAGATACCCCGAACCGGTGTAGGGAATGCCCAGCAGGTCAAAGGCAGCCTGCACCCGGCCATCCTCCCCACAGGTGCCGTGAAGGGCCAGGAAAACCACATCAGCCCCCCGGCACAGTTCCAGCACACCGGGTCCGAACAGGCTGCCTCCCCCATCGGGACGGGACGCCCTGAGCTGTTCCAGGTCCGGCTCCTGACGGGCCACCTGGGCGCCCTGCCCGGCCAGGGGCGCGTCAAAGGGGTCGGCCCCGGCAGGTTCCGCCCCCAGATACATATCCACCAGGGCGGCCCGGTGGCCCAACTCCCGCAGGGTCTGGCAGATCTTCGTCCCGCTGGACAGGGACACATTTCGCTCGGGGCTCATCCCCCCAGCCAATACGACAATCTTCATAGAAACCTCCCTATGCCATGGCGGCGACGTTCCTCCGCCATAGGCCGTGTCATCCGGATCCAATCTTTCACAGTATATGCGAAGGCCACGGTCACATCACCGCCGGCTAGTAAATCATTGTAGCATTATAACATTATTTTCTCTGGCAGACAAGAGCCAGCCTGCCGTCTGCCCCGTCCGCTCCCCATAACAAGGCCCTGGGGCACATACCCCAGGGCCTTACCACATTTTCTTTAGCCGATGTGAATCTCCACACCGTTTACCTCTACCTCTCCGTCCACCCGGATCATGATGTACTTGCAGCCTTGGATCATTTCCGTGCGCACCAGATCTCCCCGTTCCGGGTTCACCTGGACCACCACGTCTGGGGTCCGTACCTCCACCTTTCCGGTATCAATGAGGTTGCGTGGACTCACCTGGGCATCGGGTCCGAAGGTCTCGTCAAAACGGTCTGTAAAAGCCTGGGTGTGCTCCGGGGCAACCCCACAGGAGCGCAGCACCCCTGCCATCTGGCCCTTTGTCAGGGTAAGAGATTCCTGTTCCTTGCTCTCTTTGTGAACCGCGATCATCTCCCGCAGCTGGCCATGAACCGCCTGCACCACCTCATAGCTGCTGTCCTTTTCCAGGCTTCCGGCCAGGGCGGCCTGAAAGTTCTCCCGCTGGGCAGCGGCAGGCATGGGGGCTTGGGTGTGAAATACCGCTTGGATGAACTCCTCATGGCTTTGGGCAGGGTCTTTTGTGTAGCACAACGCCCCGTACAGGTTGGCCGCCCGGTCATCAAAGGCGGGAAATAGGAATCCCAAGGCGGGTGCGGATACCAGCTGGTTCATCTGACGGTTGTGAAACTCGTTCTCCCGCATATAATAGCTCAGGGCTGGCTTAGTCTCCGCCACTGGGCAGATGCTGCACAGGATGTAGCGGTACACCTCCCCGCTGTCCTCCGCCGGCTCCTCCCCTCTACGCCGGGGCACATCATAGGCGTCGCACACCAGCAGGATGAGGTATCCCCCCTCCATCTGCACACTGTCAGACACCTTTTGGAAAAAAGTCTCCACCGCATCCTCATCCTTCAGCTCACTATCCCGCAGGGTACGCAGCAGCTTGTGTTCCTCCCCATAGGCCACCTGGCCGGTCTCAAAGCTCAGATTGACTAAATTTTTCTCCAGAGTACCGGACAGGGTCTTGCGCAGCACCCCCAGCAACAGTTCCGTCTCATCCTGGCTCATCATGGCCAGAGATTGCTCAAACCGGGATGCGATGTGCCCCAATTCGTTCACATAGCAGCCCTTGATCTTGCCGAAGCTATTGCGCTCTGGCTTAAACCGGCGGCGCAGCTCGGCCACTTCCCGCTCGTTCATACCTGTTCCTCCTGTCTGTGGCGATCCCGGATCTCCCTTGGCTGCTCGGAACCCGCCCCTATTTTTGCAAAAAAGTTGGCACGACCGAAGCCGTGCCCATCCGGTCTTTTGACCAGCAGTGCATCTACGCCGCGCAAGCGTTTTGCCGGAGGTGAAAACCTTGGCACATGGGCGGCTCTGCCGTCCCAAGTATGGAAATACCGAAAGGCAATGAAGCCCAAAACGAAAGGACATCCTTACGGATGCCCTTTCGTTTTGGCAGCGGATGAAGGATTCGAACCCTCACAAACAGAGTCAGAGTCTGGTGTGCTACCATTACACTAATCCGCTATCTGCCGCCCGCCCTCAGGCGAGCATTTGTTATTATAGCAGATTCTTTGCCCTTGTCAACCCTTTCTTTGCAAATTTTATCAGGGCCGCCGGGAACAACCCGGCGACCCTGATCCGTCTTTCTCTTACTTAAGCGTCTTATGCGTAGAACGCATGGTTTCCAATGGTAGCCACGTAGGGCCGATTGCGGGATGCATAGCTGTTCAGGCCAGCGGCGTTGAAGAACAAGACATTCTTCAGGGAGACCGCACCGTCCATCACCAGCTTGGCCGCAACCACCGACGCCTCATTGGGCGTACGGTAAATGGAACCAGTGGCTGCGGGGCTGAATTGATTCCGCTGAAACAGCACATCATAGATGGTGTCGGGAAACAGCGGGCTAGCCACACGGTTCATCACCACGTTGCCTACGGCAATCTTGCCCTCCAGAGGCTGGTTGCCGCTCTCAGAGTAGATGATGCGGGACAGCCAATAGAGAACATCGCCATCGTAGTAAGCGTCGCCGCTCTCCAGATAGGCGCCAACCCCCTCCTGGCTGGTAAGTGTGACGTTGCCGGTAGCTCCGTCATAGCCCACATCCAGATTGAAGATCTCGGCCAGCACCCGCACCGGAACAGCAACTTTGCCGTCCAGCTCCAGGACGCCGTTCTTTACATACAAATAGCGTCCGTTGGCCACCACATAGTTCTCTCCCTGGACTGCGGAAAACGTCAGGGTTTCTTCCACCACATTGGCCTGGGGAGTCTCCTCAGCCTCGGGATCCTCTTCCGGGAGTTCCTCTGTCTGAGCATTTTCCTCCTCTGATTCCATCAAAGCGCGGTCTTCACCCTGGTTAGGGTCCTCCTCTGTCTCTCCGGACAGCTGCCCCTCCTCTTGGGCGGCATCCATGTCAACCACACCAGTCACTGTGGCGGCAGTAACAACGACAGTGCCGTTCTCCTGCTCCACCAAAGCCTCCGCGTCCATCATAGCCATAAAGGACTCAACCGTGATATAGTTGACACCTTTGTAGAGCCGATACTCCAGCATCTGTGCCGCTTCTCCATTCAGATAGATTTCTGAGGACGGCACCTCCTCCGAAGAGGCGGCAAAGGCAGGCAGAACCAAAGATGCCGCCATAAGCCCTGCCAGAGCCAGGCCAGTTATTCGAATTTTCATCAAATCTCTCCTTGCTACAATTTGTTGTCAAATTGTAACCGTATTGTAACCGATTTTATACCGTTTTGCAAGATTTTCTTGTGTACAAAATAACCGAACCTCTCCATTGGAAAGGTTCGGTTATTCGTCTGTATATACAATTCAGCGGTAAAACCAGTGTCTTCCGATGGTCATCACGAACTCCCGGTTCTCCATAATCCAGAAGTTTTCAGCAATCTCTGGGTTGAGGAAATACAAGCTGTCGCCCGCCACTCTGGCCCCTTCCAGGCAGAGTTTTGCTGCCAGAACACTCTCCGCCGTAGGCTCCTGATAGATCATTCCATTGATGGTAGGGCTAAACTGGACTCCCCACTTTTTATCAAAAATCACATCATAGATCGTGCTAGGGAACTGGTCACTGGCCACCCGGTTTAGTATCACGGTACCCACCGCAAGCTTGCCTTTCAGGGGCTCTCCTTGGCTTTCAGCCGAAATAATCCTGGACATCCAGTACAGTTCATCTGATGTATAGGGCGCTGGCCCAGGCACTCCGCTGCCCACCGTAAGGGTGATCCCCTCTGTTCGGCTCCAGGCGACGGTTCCTCCCAAAGCTTCGGCCAGCACCCGGATGGGCACCATTACCCGCCCGTTTTCCAGCTTAACCCCTTTTGCCACATATAGGGCCCGGTCATTGACAGTGATATAGGTCTGTCCGGGCACCGCTTTGAGTGTAACGCCGTTTCCTCTTACCCAGGCAGTTCCTTGGGACCAGCTCACTTCCGCATGGGGCGCCAGTACATTGGCCACCACCCTCAGGGATACATAGGTGGTACCTCCCTCCGGTCTGGCCAGGGCATTCTGCCACAGGTTCTGTCCGTTTACCATCAATACAGAGGCAGACCCCGGCAGGATCAGCGCGGCGGAGAGAACCAGCGCCAAGGCCACTGCGGTCAGTCTCTTCCACATACAGCACATCACTCCTCAGTAAATTTTTTACCTTGAAATTGTAACCGACGGTTCCCCCGAAAAGCAAGGTATAATATTTGCCTTCCCAGGAAGCGCTCCCCTGTCGAAACGATATGTCTTCAGCCCTACCGCAGCCATGCCCCAAGATGTCTACACCCACGGAGAGAAAAACCGCGCAGATCCTGAACCAAAAATTGGCCGCAAAATGACTGTGTTCATTTTCCCGTTTTACTGTGTTCACCGGGGTGCTATTTCATATATTTCCGTATCCTTTGGTGTCGTTGAAAAATGCCGCCCGCAGGGCGGCCTACCAACTGCAGCCCAGCGTAGCGGGCCGCAGTTGGAAAGGGAGAGCAAGAAAGCGGGCGGATGACGTCTTTTTTACCTCAGGCAAAAAAGACGTCGGAGCAAAGCGAACTTTGCTCCGACGTGGGAGGGATGGGTAAAATCGATATTTTCTGAGTATTAATTTTTGCCATAAACTATCCTGTGAAGCCGATTTTTCTCCGCGCAGGCCATGGACAATCGCGCCAATGTCCGCCGTCCTGTTCCGTTTTTCCGGTCAACAAGTCTGTGGCGGCATCTGCAATATAACCCAGGTAACTTCCTACAGAATGATCGCCGCACAGCAGTTTCCACATCAGGCCGCCAAACAGGTAGGACTGGGCGAATTCACGCCAGCTGTGCAGCTCCTCCGCAGCTTTGTGGGAGAGATTCCAGAGGATGCCGACCGCCTCACTTTCCGTGATCCAGCCTAAATAGCACCCCCAGCGGGCCAGCATCGCCGCCCGGCCGATATCCCAGCCGGCCATAAAACCGGGAGCATATCGGCTTTTATACCGCTGTGCGAACCTCCATGCCCGGCTGACATTCTCGCGTTCATCCTCATCTATAGCTTCATCCATCAGCTCTTCCGGAGAAGATGCCTCGCTGTACAGCTGATACCGCAGAATATAGCCCTCCTGTGCCAGATAGCGGATCATATCCAGCAGATCGCTGCGGCCATTGATCCCCCATGAGTGGCGAACGAGTGACGCAATCTTCTGTTCCATAACAGGGATGTGCTCCTCCACATCCATGCCATACAGGTCATGGCCGTTTAGGGTCGATATGATGCCTGACAGCAGGATGCCGAAGCGCTCCCATTTCTCGTCATTTTTTTGGCACGGGACCGGCTCCGGTTCAGGCATTGCCTCAAGCCGGGCCATTGCCTCCTCTAAGGTCGTATAAAGGCTTTCCTCCCGTTCGAGATCAAACACCCCCTCTTCCTCATCGTCCCCTTCTTCCATCGCCAAGGTTTCCAGAGCCGCCGCGAGAACGCCCATATCTTCCCCAAACAGCTGCCCCATAATGGTTTCCGTAGCAGACATCGTTGCCTCGGCGACCTTATCTTGTACCACTTTTTGCAGCAGCTCCTCATTGGCGGACATCTGCGCCATACCGTCAGTTCTAAATATCTGACCGAAAATTTCTACCTGCCGCTCCGTGTTGGCGTTGATCTGTGCCTCAACCTCAGCGGCAGAGACAGATTTCTCTTCTTCAGAACTGGAAATTTCGATTTTTTGGACCAGCTCCTCACTTTTTTCAAACGTCTTTCTCATGCTCTCAGCGGCTCGTTCGCTGGCTTGCTGTGCCCGTTTTCTGATCTCGTCGATGTCAACCATTTTTCCCGTCCTCCTCATCAGGGGGGAGCGTATGCCAGACCGGCGGTTCCTTGCGGCGGGTAAACAGCTTTTTGATCCGGCTCAAAATTGCCTCTACAAACTGAAACCACAGATTGCCAAAGATCAATACCGCTACAAGAACCAGCAGGAATGCACCAATTTCTTCCAATGGCATAGTCCCCTCACTTTGTTGCAAATTGGTTCATAAAGAAGTCGGTAAAAGCCGCCAGTTCCGCATCCTGCGATACATAGACATACAGCTTTTCGTCCTCCAGCCAGTCATAGGCATTAATGGCAATATACCCTTTTTTGTCCGGGTAAATGATAAACGCATCGGTCGGGTACTTGTTGCGGTAGGCTTTCAGAATTTCAGAGCGGTGATAGTAGGTCGGATCTCCACAGCCAGAGAGATCGGGTACCGTGGGAACGACCACAACTGTCTGGCTGTCCGCGTTCCAGCCCACGATCAGATTTCCGATTTTCGTTTTGCTTCCATGGACAAACCCGTAGTTGAACCGGCTCACATCCTCGGTATATCCGAAGATCAGCCTGTAATTGTCCCCGTCTTCCACGGCCTGGTTAAACAGAGCCCGCATTTTCTTTGCATTTGCATCGCTCTTCTCCATGTCGATCTCCGGCCCCTTGAACAACTTGCTGAACAGTCCCATAATCATTTCCTCCTAAAATGTTTTGTCGCTTTTAAGCTGTATCGGGCAGTCCCCGTAGCATCACGAATTTTGTGATTGTGCAGTTTTATCCTCTCAGGGAGCTTTGTCCCAAAGCGGGAATAAAACCGGCCTATTGCGCAGACAGGACAAGTTCCATCTCCTTCAGACTCAGCCCGCGGAGCAATATATGCCCGTCCCTTGTTTCTAGAATATAAGGCCGCAGCCGCTGCAGGACCCGGTGATACTCCAGATAGCCGAGGATTTCATCCTTTGTCAGGCTGAAAAAAGTCAGTGCCCACAGTGAACTCGTCTCTTCCTCAATTTCATACAGCGCCTCCGGTTCTGCCGGCAGGATGGTATCCGCAGTTTCCGACAGAGTAAAGCTGACCATGAGGCCGCCGCCCTCCAGTTCAAAGGCGTGGGGGTTGGCTTCGTAAACCTGTGACCACGCATCTCCCGGCTCTGCGTCAGCAAAGTGGTCTGCGCCCAGTTCAAAAAGCAAATGCTGATGAACTGCGGCATCTCCTTTTTTGACATGTGGAAGGGATTCCTCCCCACCCAAGGCCAGAGCGGGAGAGAAGAAAAGGATTTCACCGGCTGCGAGGCTGCCGTATTTCGCGGTTGCTTCCCGGAACAGTTCTGTGCGGAGAACTTGCTCCGCAAACTGTTCGCTGGGGAGGATGCGCTCAAAAAAGTCGGAAAAGCTGGCGGCAAAGCTGCCTGATCTGTGGTAATGAATATCCAGCAGGCACATATCGTCGGTGGTTTCAGACCGCCTGCGGTAAATAAAGCGGGTTCCAACCCCTGTCATTAAAATGGGAAGGCACCCCTCCTGCTCCCCCAGCCAAAGCGTGAGCGTATCCGTATAGTCCATTGGGTCGGCCAACTTTAGGAGGCCTCCCCCGTAATTTCCGAACCCGTATTCCTGCCAAAAGGCCAGAAGCTCTGCTGGTAATCCCCCGAAATTGCGCCAGCATTACAGCGGTGGGTTTTCTCAAACTGTACTTCGGCGGATATTTGCTTGCGAACAGGTCAAATTCCTTCATCGTGCGCTCTCCTTTTCACTCTGCTTTCACCAAGTCCGTTCCAAAATAAGGTCAATTATCTGAGATTGTATTTATTTTGTCTGAAAGGAAATCCGTCTGAATATAACGCTACAACATAACATTCGGACGGATTTTTCTTTTCCTCCCTCAAGGTACGGGAGTTGTCTTCCATTTTTCCATAGTATCCACAATCGCATTCAGTTGAAAATCGACCGTTTCATCAGCGGCTTCCGGAACAAACAGGGGAAGCGTATTGGGGATTGCTCTGCGTACAACCATCGCTGTCAGGCTTAAATTCGTAAACAGATTGATCCTTGCGGTATCTGCTTTGATTCCAAAGTGTTCTAAAATTTCTCCGAAAAGACGAAGCTGCTTTTGCCGGAACACCTGGCAGCTCTCCTTTGACAGGCGCTTGAAAATGAGCTGCTGTTCTTCAATTGTTAAAACGGCAATCCCATTTTTCTCACCATAGCAGCAATCGTGGAGAAATTTTTTCACAGCTTCATGCCAGCTTAAAGAGGAGTCAGACATCAGTTTTTGCACATACGCAAGGATTTTAGGCTGCTGCCAGTACAGCGTTTCAAGCACCAGATCCTCTTTTGTGGAGAAAAAAGAATAGAAGAATGTCCGCGAAATACCAACTTTTTTGTATACTTGCTCAACAGTTGTATGCTGAATGCCCTGCTTTGCCATCAGCTCAAGTCCAACTGCAACAAGCTGCGTCCTGATACGTTCTCTGTCCTTGTCAGAATAAGCAACTCTCGGCACCCCATCACCTTCTCATAAATAAAACCAAATTTTACATTTTGACTTTATTGTATCATGTTCAATGAAATAATGCAAGAGCGAAACACAGGGCATCGGGATAGTCCCAGGTACTGATCTTTCCATTCAGTTCTCAATATGAATTGCGCTATGGAGATAATCGGAAGTGTTATCTTTGTAAACTGATCTTCTGATGGAACAACAGATGATGGACAGCGTCATCACCTAACATTGTCTGAAAAAACTCCATTGTTGCAAAATGAGGATGGCATCAAGATGTGATTTTATTCTCCATAGAAAAAGATACAGGAACCCGAATCAAAGCCATCTGCAGGGCGGCCCACCAACTGCGAGCCCAGCGCAACGGGTCGCAGCTGGAAAGGAGGAGCAAGGAAGCGGGCGGATGACGTCTTTTTTGCCACAGGCATAAAAAGACGTCGGAGCAAAGCGGACTTTGCTCCGACGTGGCGCAGCGGGAGGGATTCGAAGCCTATTAAAAGTAAGTAAACCCAACCGCTCCCGACTCTACTGTGTATTTACTGTGTCCAGCTGTCCCCTCTCGTATCATTCCGGGAGGGGACAGCTATTATAAGTCTGGCTTGATCTCGCTGCTCTTGCTGGCCTTATCCGGCCAGCTATTATTTTTGCTCAGATTTTCTACCGTGGCCTTGGCCAGAGCAAAGCCAACTGTGCCCAGCAGTTCCGTAACCACATAGCGCCCCAGGGTCTCCGCAATCTGCTCCGCACCAACGGCCGCCAGGTACAGTACCCCCCACAGCACACAGGTGCCGTTGACGATCAGCCAGGAGACAATGACGTGGGAATAGGTCAGGGTTCCCCGGTCATGCAGCCAGTATAGCAACCAACCAAGGAAGGCGCCGCTTGCCATCGTCACCAGGGCAAAGAGCATCCGGATTCCGCCGTGGTGCAGAGCATACAGGATGGCTACACAGGCCGCTATGTAAGCGCCACACAGCGCCAGCGCAGACGCCCGGATTTTCATTTGTACTGATCTGGATCCTTACCGGCCGCCCGAATCGCTTCATCATACACACCGGCCCGGTAATTAAAGACCAACAGTCGCACCATATCATGACTCAGGTCGATGCGGTCTTCATTACCATCTGGATCAGATCCGTCACCATTGATAATCTTAGCATCCATCAGATCGTTAATAATGGTTCGGAAGTCACTCCCCTCTGGGATATCGCTCAAACGCTCATACCTTACCATGTCATCCTCATCCTCCTCAACGTTGTTTTTGTAGGCTACCCAGGGCAGTTTTCCATGGCTGGTCCACTTCCGTTGCCCAACAGTACCAGATTTTTTGCTCTTGTGCACATTGCTGCAGGTGGACAGCTGCACGCCCCAGTGCCACTTCGGCGTGGACTCAGACACCACGCCGTTCCCCACGTAGATGCCAATGTGCCCAGGCATATAGACCACCTCGCCAGGTACGATGTCGGAAAAATCGGTGGACACCTCCTGGCAGGATTTGATCATCACTCCGGCGTCAATGTCGGGCAGCCCGTTACAGGCATAGCCAGCGCCCCCATACACCCGGCTCATGTCCCCATCCCAGCCCCACAAAATCCCTTTGATGAGGCCGACGCAGTCAAAGATAAACCCTTCATCCTCGATGGCATAGGCATAGGGTAGCCACTGCTTGTTGGTGTTGGCATTGCTGCCGTTGGTGGTAGCCCGGGTGATCATCGTCTGGTTACATGGCCACCCCCAGGGGCCCAGCATATAGGTGGTCTTATACTTGGTGGCGATCTCTATGGCCTTGGCCGCAAAGGCCGCCGCCGTCATGATCTTACTCACTGCCGCCACCCCAGTTCAGGATTTCCCGAAGCTTATCAAATCCAAACATGGCTGCATAGGCCACCGCAAAACCGCCCACCACCAGGCCCACCACCAGGTACCAGGTAATGGCCACTGTCTTGACCTGGCAGTAGGCGATCCCCGCCGCTACGGTCAGTACCATGGCTACGATCACCGCCACCACATTGGTGGGCAGCTTGTCCCAGGTGACCCGCTTGAGCACCTGGGTGATGATGTTGGTCAGGGCCACCAGCAAGCCGATGACCGGCAATAACACTGCGAGATCATTCATTTCTCTCTCCTCCTCAATCATCGTAAAGGTTATGTATCCCCTGTTCCGCGAGAAAGTCCTTCTGTTCGTGCTTCACTTTGGCGGCATAGGCCAGCGCCGCCTCCATATCCCCGTTGGTGTGGCCCCGCTGCATGGCGTGGGCAGTCGCCTCTCCCAGGGCGATGGACGCCCGTGTACTCTTTACCAGCAGCACCATGAGCTGCTGCTGGGCGGCGTTTTTCTGGGCCGCATCCGTTTCCTGGGCTGCGATGTGCCGCTCCAGGCGCCAGATAATCAATCCCATGATGGCCGACGGAATCCCCATGGCGGCAAGAAACGCCGCTACAAATGACCCGAGCTCAAGCTGAACCATTGGTCTGCACCCCCTCATGTATGTACATCGTCCTGGTGTGCCGGTGCACAAAACTATGCCACAGCCTATACCACATCCACTGAACTGAAATATTGCCCGATCAGCTCATGCGGAAGATATTGCAGGACAATGGTCTCTCCGGGAGTTTCCCCTGTGCGCTCACAGAGGTAAGTCTTCTCATCCTCCGGGTCCAAATAGTACAGGCCATACTCATATTCCATGCCTCGCGCGGCGGTGATGGGATCATCCTGGGTCCCGGCCTCGCTTGGATCACCTACAACCGCCCACATTGCTGGGGTAACGTCCGGTGTCCAGTCTGCCTGGGTGGTGTGCCCCTGGCCCTCCCGGACCTTGTAGAGCTTTCCGGTCGGGGGATAGTAGCGCCGGTCCCCGGGCACCACCGCCTCGCCAGCGACCCAACGGGCAAACAAGCTGGGTGCTGCGGCAGCGGTTTCATCATCCAGGCTCACGGCCGCCTGTTCAATGATCGCCCGGATCTCTCTGGCTTTCTCCTTTGTGATCATGCCTCATCATCCTCCCCTTCCACGATGATGCTCAGGATCTCCTGCGCTTCGCTCGCAGTCGCCTGAGCCGCGGCAGCGTCACCTTGCGCCGCAGCGGCGTCGGCCTGTGCTGTCTCCAGCTGTCCCTGGAGCTGCTCGATCTGCGCGGCGTACTCAGTCACATCTCCCAGATACTGCGCACTCACCGCCAAACTTACCTTCCAGCAAGACGGGCCATAATCGTAGACAATATCTGTGACCTCAAAGCCGTATCCAGATGGCAGAATGGTGCCCAGAGCACTAACCACCTCCACCGTGGGATTGTCCCAGGGCACCGCTTCGATTTGTTCCAGACTGGCAAATTCCCGTTCAAACGTCAGGGTATATGCCCCATTTTCTCTTCCCCGCGTCACCATGGCGCAGCGCAGGCCATTTACGGTAATCTCATGTCCAAGTAAGCTCATAGTTTTTCCCCTTTCACTTCAATAGGTCGGCAAATAGTCCGCAGCTCCTGCGCTGCCTGCGGCGTTTTTTCGCCGGCGTTGGCTGGAGCTCATCGACGACAGCCTCGGCCGGCGGCTCAGCAAGGCCGACCCGGCGCCATGCAGGCCACATTGTTACGTCAATCAGCTCTCCCCTGTCATCGGTGATCGGGTCGCAGTAAGGATAGACCATGCGTACCCACCGCCCCAGGCGGCTCAGCCGGGGAATCTCCCACCAATCTGCAGGGGACAGTCCTGTGTTGGCCAGCGTGTACTCAATCATCTGCGGTACCCGCTCCTGGCCAACGCTTACATATAATCCGGACCAATATTGATCCAGTACGCCCATTGTCTGCTTATGGATCAGCATGCTCCCACCTCTCGCAGCCGCTGCAGCGTTTGCGCGTCAATCCTGTCGATGACCTCATCGCTGCCCCGTGTCAGATCCCGCAGCGCAGCCATAACGCCCCCGGGTGCTCCTCCGCCCCGCATCACTTTGTCTGGATTGTATTGGGGCAGCTTGTTCGGATATACTGGGATTTCCTGATACATGGCGCCCACTTTTTTGCAAAGCGTCTCCGAACACCCCATTTCCTCCGCCGCCTCTTTTTCACTCCATCCTGTCCGCAAAAGATACAGTATGTGATAGTGCATCAATGGCACTCCCTGAATTCTCTTTCCGCGAAGCATCGTCTGATAATAGAATTTTCTGGATAATCCAAGCCGTTCTGCAAGGGTTTTCTCGTCGATTCTGGCCCAATCCCGGAACCTGATTTTATTTGGATTCGCCTCTGGAAGAAAGTCAATGCGCAAGGTCCTCAGCCTATGCTCTACCTTGTTCATACAACGTGACACCGTGGACTGGTTCCGTCCTATATAGGCTGCCATCATGGTATAGCTGGCATCCTGGGTCATCGACAGATAGAGGAGCTCTGTCTGCCGCTCCGTAAGCACCTTGGTCGACTGTACAAACTTGATGTAGTCAAATGTACCGTTTTCCACACACCGGGCGATAAACAGCCGGGCCACCACATGATGGGCAACATGGGCCAGTCCCCGCTTGATAACCCGGCTGACAGAGCTTTTGTTTACGCCGAACTCCTCGGCAATCTCATCCTGCACAAGCTGCTGGCTGTAATAGGCATGGATATAGGCCCGCTGCCGCTCTGTACAGCTGCGCAGGCTGTCGTTCATCAGGTCGATGAGCAGCTGCCGCTGATGTCCGGTCTGGGCCCCGTCCCTGGCCTGCATGATGTCACTCCAGGTGAGCCCATCTAAGGATCCCCAGGTCATCCCCCGCAGATCCGACCATACCCTGTTGGTGTTGAACACCGCGTCTATGTGTAGGTGGCTTTTTTGTTCGGCCAGAATTCGACCCTCCAGTCGGGCGATCTCCTCCCTGCAGTCCTTGTACATATCCTTCAGGATGCGCAGCCGTTCCAGCTGCCGCCGGCGCTCCGCTCCGTCGGTGGTGGTCTCCGCGACCCTCCGGGCCTCCTTCATTCTGGCATTCAGTTTCCCGATCCGCTCCTTCGCCATCTGGAGCTCGGATGCCGGCTCAGCCATCCTTATCCCCCCTTGGTAAACACCTTCAGCTCTTCCCAACTCTTGCCCGTAGCTGCCGCGGCGCCATAGGTCGGATAGACCTCGCCCAGCAGCTGCCAGTTCATGATATAGGCGTACGCAAACTCCGCGGCGCCCTGTACTCCGTGCCACTGACCGGATACCCCCTGGGTGGACGCTGTGACCGTCGCCTGTACCGAGGTCTCCCCATCCCCGGCAAATGTGACCTGGTCAAACGCCTCCATGATCCCCTGCAGCGTGAGCACTCCCCCAGGCTCATAGCTGCCGGTGATCGTGTCCCCTGCCTTGCTCCAGCTCCAGCCGCTCCCTGCGGCGGTGAGTGAGGACACCCCGGTCCCCGTCACGGTGATGGACAGGGCTTTGATCCGGCTGGCGGAGGTCACCGTGACCATCCCCTCCATGGACACGATCTCCCCCGTGGTGAATACCCCGTAGGATATGTCCCACTCCGGCAGGATGGAAGCGGTAAACCCCTCTGTCCCGCCCAGGACCAGGAGCACCTTGGGCACCAGCGTCTCCAGTGTCTCCGTGGCCGAAGCAGATACCCCCAGTGCGGCGATATTGTGGGCCAAATCCTGCCGGAGCTGCTCCAAGAGAGCCAGCCGCGCCTGGAGCGCCATATCAATCCCCTCCTACAATCCCGGCCAGTACGGTGTCCAGCCCGCCCAGAGCTTCCTGGATGGCGGTATACACCCCTCCGCTGGTCACCGCGTTGCTGCTCCCCTCCGTAGGGGCGCTGTCAAAGGTCAGTGTGCTCTGCTTTTCGGCCAGTTCCCCCTTGATAATCTGCATCAGCGCTGTCAGTGCCCCCTGGCCAGCCAGTTTTTTGGCGCTCATCTTACGCCGGCACGCTCACGGAGGCCCAGAGGGTCTGGACCTCCTGGTTGGAAATTTCCTGGATGTCCGCGGCCAGCTGATAGGGCGTCAGGTCCACAAACCCAGACAGGATGTCCCACAGGTACGAGTCCCCGGACTGCACCACCGCCACGTTGGTGCCTGCGGGATAGGCCTTCCCCGACCCCTCCTTGAAGGCCGCAGTGGTGGTAAAGGCGTCGGTGACATCGTAGACATAGCCCAGGTTGGCCGCCGACGGCACCGGCAGGTCGGCAAAGGCGATAGACCCCTGGGGACGGTAGGTGGCCGCGATGGCGCTGCCGATGGCGGACTGGACCTGCTGGGCGGTCTGATAGCCCGCGCCGTTGGTCAGGCTGGCGTTGTCCGTGGGCAGGTCCGCCTTTTTGGCGTACTGGCTGGCCGCCACGCCTCCCAGGGCGGCGGCATTGTCCACCACCCCGTCGTTGTCTGCGTCATAGGCGCTCTTGAGCATGTCGCCATATCCCAGTTCGGACAGACTGCCCTCCACTTCGTCCAGGGCGTCCTTCAGTGCCTTGCCCTGGGCCGCGGACAGGGCCTGGGTGGTGTCCTCGCTGGTCAGGGTGTTGTTGATGACGGTCTTGTTGGCGCCCGTCTCCACGCCGCCCAGCTTGGTCTTGTCCTCCGTGGTGTAGTCGTTGGTGGACAGGCCCTTGCCCTCCACCTTGTCCACTTTTCCGTTCAGAGCCGTCTTGACCAGCGTGATGAGCATGGTCAATGCGTTTTCGCCGGCATGCTTTTTGACACTCATACTGTTCTCCCCCTCAAATCGTGATGCTGTTCCACAACTGCAAAATCTCCTGGTTGGTCAAATCGGTCACCGACTGGTCGATGACCTTCTCCGTCTGCGCCTGGGTCATCTTCTCGGCCAGTGTCCCGGTCAGGTCCTCAATGGCCTGGATGGGATGCTGTCCAGGCTGGTCCCGGCCAGACAGCTGGCTGTGGTCGGATACTCCGCCGCCCCCCACCAGCTCCACCTGGATCACCGGCCTCGGCTCCAGCTGTCCGGCGATCTCCGGGGCTGCCTCCAGCTGGCAGGTCAACTCAGTCCGCATAGGTGTTCTCCCTCTCCAGCACAAAGTCGGAGGGCTTGACCAGCGTCTTGACCCCCAGATCGGTAAACGTGGCCTGCACGTCGTAGCTGTATGTGCCAAACTCCAGCCCGGCGGTGTCCTCCGGGGCAAACACAAAAGTCCCGGCCCCGTCGGGGAAGGCGGTCAACTTTTTGTGGATCAGCGCCGGACCGCTGCCAGCCCGTTTCCGCACCGTCAGCTCCAGGATGTCGCCCTCCGCCAGCGGCCGGGTCGGCACCCGCACGACCAGCGTCTCCGTGTCTCCCCGCACCATGGACAGGGTTGTCCCCCCGATGACCGTCATCCCGTTGCCTCCTCTCTCTCATGTACCGTAACTGCCAGCTCCACGCTGCCCCAGGTGGGGAAACGCAGGGCCAGCTCGCCCCAGGTCAGGCCTGTGGCCTCCAGATCTCCCCAGGTGATGGGCGTGATCACAAACTTCAGATGGGCCGGCTTAACCTCCTCCACTGCCGCGAGGATGGCCGGCAGATCGAAGTCCTTAAACTCCGATGTATCCCCTACAAAGTAAATGGAAAAGGTGTACACACTGGTTTGCTCCACCACCACGCAGTCATACCCGGTAAGCTGTTTGACGATAGATTGAATCATCCCCGCGTCACAGGTGCCGCTTCCCAGCAGCTTGGTGGTGATGGCCGTCCGCCGGGCCTCATCGCTGGCCCCGGCTGCCGGCGTGATGGCCAGCAGTTCCTCCCACAGGGACAGCCCCCAGGTGGCGGACTGGACATGCAGCTGATCCGTTGAGTCCAGCACCGCCGCCCGGGCCGCCAGAGCTGCGTTGGTCAGTGCCACGATGATCCCCATGGACTCCGGGGATACCTCGATGTGCTCCTGCACCCGCTGGGTGGAGGGCAGATCATAGTATTTCATCTCAGCTTCCCCCTGCCGCGGTGATGGACAGTGATCCGGCCACCGGGGTCTGCTCCGCTGTTACGGCCAAATTCGATGTCCCGCCGTTGACGGTAAAGGCGGAGTATCCCTCCACACCGTCGCAGGCCAGCAGCAGCGCCAACACCTTGGTGTAGTAGACCGTACCGGCAACCCCAAAGGGCAGCTGGGCAAGCATTTGTCCCAAGCTCTCCTCCAGCTGCTCCTCCACCTGGGTGGAAGACGCCCCAGATGACAGGGTCACCGTAGCGCTCACCGATACCTCCAGTTCGGTCACGCTCACCACCGTGACTGTCGCGCCCACGGGCCGCTCCTCCTCAATGTGGGCGGCCACATCGGCCACCACATCGCCGTCCACCGGGGCCTTGTCTGGCCCCGCCACAATGACTTTCACCGTACCCGGCCCGTTCCAGAGGGCCACGCACTCGGCGTTCTCGATGCCACTGATCTCCTTGGCCCAGGCAATGTAGTGGTTTCTGTTGCCGCTGGATATGGGCCGTTGCAGGAACTCCTTATATCGGGCCAGAAAGGCCGCGTCCGTCTCCTCGTCTGTTCCGCCGTAGGCCGCCGCTGGGTTGGTGCACAGGGTCACGCCGGCCACGTTGCGCTGCATCATGGTGATGGTGTCGGCCTCCACGTTGTACATCCGCCCAGGCTGGGCCGCCTGCGCGTGGGCCGTCCCGACCGTTCCGGAGAACACCACCGCCTCGGTCAGCACGAACTGCAGCCCATCCCTGGTCTGCACCACAGTGCCAGCCGGGATGCTGGGCACGGTGGACAGTCCGGAGACCAGGGTGAACTGCATGGTCACCTCCGCCCGCAGTCCCTCGGTACGCATCAAACCGAAGTCCGCCGCCCGGGCGTCAATCAGCTGCCCGCTGGTCTCGTCCGGGAACGCCAGCTGAATGATCCCAGGGATCAGCTGATAGACCAGCCACATCTGGTATGCCGCAGGACTCACCAGCGTGTTGGCGTAGGACCCCTCCCGGGTCTCCGCTGACGACCCGATGTCCGCCAGAATCTCCCCCTTGATGGATTCCGGGGTGATGTCGTCGTAGTTGTTAGATCGTACAGCCATCCACATTCACCTCCCCGTAGACCGTTTGGATGGTGCAGGTGATCACCAGCATGGCCCCGTCCATCTCAATGGAGATCGAGTCCACCGCCGTGACATAGGGACAGACCAGGAGGGCCTCCCTGACGTAGCGGATGGCCTCGCTCTGCCGGATGTCTTCGGTGTAGGCTCTGCCTCTCAGGTCCAGGATGCCCAGGCCATAGTCCCGGGTGTAGATGTCGTGCATCCCCCGCAGCGTGTGCAGGGTGTTCCAACACCACACCAGCACCGCGCTGGCCCCGGTGACATACACCGGCTCCCCACCCCTCCATATGGGCTTGTTGGCCCGGAAATCCCAAGCCACCTCCCGGAATAGCGGCCGGGCCGTCCCGTCGGAGCCCGTGATCTCCGGCAGACTAATTAAGGGGAACAGACTCATGCCAGCGCACCACCTTTGTCATCAGATAGTAGATCTGCCGGTCCCGGTCCGGGATGAGCAGAACCAGGTCCCCGGCGGACAGCCGCATAGGGGCCCGATAGGTCATCGAAGCACCATTGCTCACATCGGCCACGTCAAAGTACGTGTGTGCCGGTCCCAGGGGGCACATGGAGGACAGCCCGTTGAGCCGCCCGCTCATCGCGTCCAGCATCACCGCTTCGGTGAAGTCCGGCCGGAGCGCGGCGTTGATCAGCAGGTCCTCCTCGTCCAGCTCATGGCCGTCCGCCAACACCCGGATGTGCTCCGGCGTAGCCTCCAGTACCTGACCAATGCAGTACACCAGGGGCATGAACCCCTGGGAGTCCTCCCGGGTCATGGACCAAAATTCCAGATAGGGATCCCGCCCGCTCTTACTCATCCAGATCACTCCCCGAGCTTGCTTTGGTCATCACGTTGCGGCAGTTGAGGGTCAGCTTGCAGGTGTACTGATCCCGCTGCCAGGTGTGGGTGTCCGCGTCGATCCAGAAGATCCCCCGAAGTCCAGTGGACTCCTCCTCCACCACCACGGTCTCCCCCGTGACCAGGCGGATGTCCCCAAGCACCTCAACCTGTACATTGCGGGCCAGGCCGTTGTCCTCCAGCAGGGCCTGCGCCTCCCCGTAGGCATCCCCATCCTCCGTCTGCTGCAGGTGCCGCTCCATGGTCCCATACAGGGCAATGGCGTCACTGTCCGCCACCGTGGAGAGTCGCCGCCCCTGCTGGTCATAGATTCCCACCGAGTTAACCATATCCACGATGGACTCCGTAGTGGTGGCATACATCAGGTTGGAGCGGGGCCGCAGGTTCAGGCTGCTCTCGCTCTGGGCCCGCACCGTGATGGACAGGCCCTCCGGCGTCATGCGGATGGAGTACCGCTCCCCCGTCTGCTCTGCCGCCAGGCTGTACGCCGTCCGGGCGATCCGGTCCAGAGCCACCCCGGAGAACTTGCGGTTGAGCGGCACCCCCGTCGCCGCCAGATCCACAATGGGGATGCCCCGCTCCTCGCAGACGGTGCGCACCATCCCCTCCGCAGTCGTCTGCCGGAACTTATAGGTCCCGTCGTTGTTGGTCAGGTAGATCCCCCGGTCATAGCAGGTAACCTCCAGCGTGCTGCTCTCGCTGTCCAGCGTCCGCTCCACCACGTAGCCGGCAAACAGCCGCTCCCCCTCGTGAGTCAGCACCACCCCGTTGCCCAGCGCCGGCACCGGCCATGGCTCCTCCTCATCGTGAAGCATGGAGATGCTCAGCTTGCGGGCCACGCTGGCCTCATCTCCGGCCCAGGACGCCCTGGTGATCAGGCTGGAGATCTCCCGGGTGCCGCTGCTGTCCGTCAGATAGACCTGCACCCTCATCCACCCCCAAACAGCTCGGACTCCGGGGGGATCTTGATGGTAGTCCCCGGGTAGATCAGGTGGGGGTTGACGATGCCGTTGTAGTTGGCCAGGGCCTCGTAGTACCGGGCGCCGCCGTTGCCGTAATACCGCCGGCAGATCACCGAGAGCATATCCCCGGTTACGATGGTGTACTGCTGGGCCTGAGCGTCCGTAGTCTGCCCGCTGTTCTGGGTGGTTGGGCCGGTCCAGGCCGTATCCGGGCCGGACACCGTCACCGCCTCCAGATCCACCCACTCGGCCAGGGACAGGGCGTAGTACACGTCCCCGCTGCCGTCCCGCTCCTCATAGGTCATCCCTTCGATCAGCACCTGAGCGTTGATCTCCGTGCCTCCCACGATGTAGCGCACCACCGTCTTCTGCTCCATCGCCTGGGTAAACATGTTGATATAGTAATAGGGATCCACTACCGCCGTGGCCTGGGCCCAGCTGTACGGGTTGGCCGGGAGCATCCCCTCAATCTGTCCCCGGTACCTCCGCCGCTTGCCCGCCCGGTAGACGTCGCCTACCGCGCTGATGTTGATGCTCTCGATGTTGACCCCCTGCTCCCAGGTGGCCCGCTCCGGTGTCACCGGCAGCACCAGGCTGCGCCCGTTGATGAGAAAGCAAAACGTCTTCTCCACGCTACACCACCATCCTTGCAAGCCGCAGCTTGGCCATCAGGGTCTCCGCCACTCGATCCACGTCCGCCTCTTCCCGGACCACCAGCTCCCCGACCTGGATGGTGACGCCTCCACCGGTCTGGTCCATCGCCCGGGCCTCATTGGCTGTCAGTACCCGCTCCCCCTCATGGAGGAG
>ULUX01079714.1_pt1 | contig 27611 bp, 20 predicted proteins | sample 1958961 | NCBI WGS metagenome assembly ULUX01 (sample SAMEA4835773, study PRJEB28245) | human gut metagenome | biome: gut microbiome; material: fecal sample | place: Denmark | collected 2008 | reverse complement strand
TCCGCTTCCGTATACATAGTAAACCGGTCTTCCGGATAAGCTGCCAGTAAACCTTTAAGTTCTTCCAGCGAAAGTGACCTCGCCGTCCGCATATGCGTAAAAGCGATCCGGTCGAATAATCCCGACGTGATCACCCTCTGTATCATATGCCTGCAATCCTTATCCGCCGCCACACCAAATAACAGTCTCCTGCCCTCCGTGCAGCCGTCCTGTTCCACGGTATCCAGAAAAGCCCGGATGCCGTCATCATTATGCGCACCATCCACATACACCTCCGGAAGCACTTCCTCCATGCGTCCCTGCCAGAAGCAGCCAAGGATTCCCTGACGGATCTCTTCCACAGCGGGACACCCGGCTCCTGCATAGAGTCTGCCGCCGTTCTCCTCCGTATCCGTACTGCGAAACAGCACTTCCACGGCCCGAACCGCCAATGCCGCATTCTCCATCTGGTAACGTGCAATAGTATGCAAAGTAAGACTAATATAATTATAATACTCAGAGCGCAGGGAAAAATCAATGTATTTCTTCCGAAATCCGAGGAAAGTATAGTCCTTTTTCGACACCGGTATCTGTGGAGCACCAAGTTCTGACGCTTTGCGGCAAATTACCGCACTGGCATCCACATCCCCATCCAGGTACACCACCGGAACACCCGGGCGCAGGATCCCTGCCTTTTCCGCAGCGATCTTCGCCGTGGTGTCTCCCAGGTACTGTACGTGATCCAGACTGATCCGCGTAATGACGGTCAGGAGCTTATTGTCCACGTAATTCGTGGCATCCAGTCTACCGCCCAGTCCTGTCTCAATGATGCAATAATCCGGTTTTTCTTCTGCAAAACAGAGTAATGCCATGCAGAAAAGGTATTCATAAAAGTTGAGTACAAATTCCGGGGCAGCTTCTTCTCCCGGCAACGAGACTCCCGGGTTAACGGAATTTGCCTCCTGCAGCGCATCCCCTACTGCACAGTAAACCTGTAAAAAAGCTTCTTCGGATATCATTTTACCATTGACGGCAAAACGCTCCCGCATATCCACCAGATGAGGTGAAGTAAATACGGCCGTGCGATAGCCTGCTGCATGCAGGATCGAACTCATGTAGGCACAGACAGAGCCTTTTCCATTGGTACCCGCCACATGAATGATCCGAAGATCCTTCTCCGGATTTCCCAGTTTCTTTAAAAACCATTTAAGGTCCCTGCTGTCCGCAGGATTTTTTTTAACAGTAAAGCGGGGCATATCCTTCAGATATGCCACCGCTTCTTCAAACGTTATCATGTCATTACCGAATCTCATCGTATTCCTTATGCTTTACGCTCTTTTTATTCTGTACGGTTCGTTGCAGATCATGCCAGCTGTTCTAAGCGCTTTGTCACCTGTTCCATCATCTGCTCATATTTTGCCAGCTTTTCCTTCTCCTCTGCGATCTTCGCTTCGGGAGCCTTGGACAGGAATCTTTCGTTGGACAACATTCCCTTAGAACGTGACAGCTCACCTTCCAGTCTCTTCTGCTCCTTCTTCAGTCGCTCGATCTCCTGTGCGATGTCTACCAGCTCCGCAAACGGAATGTACAGGGTTGCACCGGGGATCACTACGGATACCGCATCGTCTGCGATGCCGGTCTTGTCAGCCTGGATCATGATCTCATTCGCATAAGCAAGGCTTGCGAAGAACAGCTTACCCTCCTCAAAAATCTTACGGATCTCGTCATTTTCGCTGACTACGTATACACTTGCCTTACGGCTGGGTGCCACGTTCATCTCGGTACGGATGTTACGGATACCGCGAACGGCTTCCTTAATCGTTTCGATAGCCTTCTCCTCTGCGGGGAATGCACGATCCTCGCTGTACTCCGGCCACTTACTGATCATGATGGACTCTTCTTCGTTCTGAATGGTGCAGAAGATTTCCTCGGTGATGAACGGCATATAAGGATGTAACAGCTTCAGGGCATCGATCAGGACGGTTTTTAAGGTCCACAGTGCCGCATTCTGGCTGACTGCATCGTCGGTGCTGTACAGACGGGGTTTTACCATCTCAATGTACCAGTCACAGAATTCATCCCAGATAAAGTCATATACCTTCTGTACGGCAATACCCAGCTCGAAGTGATCCATGTTGTCGGTCACATCTTTTACCAGAGTATTTAACTTGGACAGGATCCACTTATCTACGGGTTGTAAATCTGCTGCCGCAGGGGTGGTGATATCTTTTCCGGTCTTCTCCAGTGCCTGCTCCATGTTCATCATAATGAAACGGGAAGCATTCCATACCTTGTTGGCGAAGTTACGGCTGTTCTCTACTCTCTCATAGTAGAAACGCATATCGTTGCCCGGTGCGTTGCCGGTGATCAGGGTCAGACGCAGTGCATCGGCACCGTACTGGCTGATGATCTCTAAGGGATCGATACCATTACCCAGAGACTTGGACATCTTCCGTCCCTGACTGTCACGTACCAGTCCGTGGAACAATACAGTCTTGAAGGGTTTCTCTCCCATCTGCTCGTATCCGGAGAAGATCATACGGATAACCCAGAAGAAGATGATATCATAACCGGTCACCAGGACATCGGTAGGATAAAAATACTTCAGATCCTCGGTCTGCTCCGGCCATCCCAGGGTCTCAAAAGGCCACAGTGCAGAGGAGAACCAGGTATCCAGGGTATCGGGATCCTGTGTAAAGTGGGTGCAGCCGCACTTGGGACATACCTTCGGCATCTCCTTGGCTACGACTACTTCACCACAGTCATCGCAGTAATAAGCGGGAATCCTGTGTCCCCACCACAGCTGACGGCTGATACACCAGTCGCGGATGTTGTCCGTCCAGTTGAAATAGTTCTTCTCCATACGCTCGGGGATCAGCTTGATCTCACCATTTTTCACAGCTTCTCTTGCGGGTTTGATCAGTTCATCCATCTTAACGAACCACTGGTCTTTTACCATGGGCTCGATGGTAGTCTTACAACGATCATGGGTACCTACGTTGTGTACATGATCTTCGATCTTTACTAACAGGCCCATCTGATCCAGTTCTTCCACGATGGCTTTTCTCGCCTCATAGCGGTCCATGCCCTCGAACTTGCCGCCGTTTTTATTGATGGTGGCATCATCATTCAGGATGTTGATCACGGGCAGATTATGACGCTTACCAACCTCAAAGTCGTTGGGGTCATGCGCCGGAGTGATCTTCACGACACCGGTACCGAACTCTCTGTCTACATAAGCATCCTCAACGATAGGGATCACACGGTTTACGATAGGAAGCAGTACCTTTCTGCCATGCAGATGGGTGTAACGCTCATCATCGGGATGGATGGCTACTGCGGTATCACCTAACATGGTCTCGGGACGGGTAGTGGCAAAGGTCAGGAACTCTGTGGTGCTGGGAGTTCCGTCCTCGTTCATCAGCGGATACTTGATGTGCCAGAAATGTCCTGCCTGCTCCTGATATTCTACCTCTGCATCGGAGATGGAGGTATTACATACGGGACACCAGTTAACGATACGGGCACCCTTGTAGATATAGCCTTTTTCGTGCATCTTCACGAATACTTCGGTAACTGCCTTGTTACAGCCCTCATCCATGGTGAAACGCTCTCTGTCCCAGTCGCAGGAAGATCCCAGCTTTTTCAGCTGTTCGATAATACGTCCGCCGTATTCCTTCTTCCACTCCCAGGCTCTCTCTAAGAACTTTTCACGACCCAGATCGTGCTTGTCGATACCTTCTTCCTTCAGCTTCTGGATGATCTTGACCTCGGTAGCGATACTTGCATGGTCGGTGCCGGGCTGCCACAGTGCGTTGTAGCCCTGCATTCTCTTATAACGGATCAGGATATCCTGCATGGTGTTGTCCAGTGCATGCCCCATGTGGAGCTGTCCTGTGATATTTGGGGGCGGGATCACGATAGTGAAGGGCGTCTTACTGTGATCTACCTCCGCATGAAAATACTTTTTGTCAAGCCACTTCTGATACAGTCTGTCTTCTATGCCGCTGGGGTCATAGGTTTTGGCTAATTCTTTGCTCATTGCTTCCTCCTTAAATTCTCCTGAAACTAAAGAAGCCCTCTGCCGACTCTCGTCAGCAAAGGGCGTCAGTAACGCGGTACCACCTTTGTTCACAGCTTGCGCTGCCTCGCGACTTCTTACAAAGTCCTATCCGGTAACGGGGATAACTCGTGAGAACTTACGCCCGGAATATCCGGTCTCGGCTCTCCGGCTTGGAAGCTACCTTCCACATTCCTGTCTTGAAGCAGCCTTCCAGCGCATACATGCAGCCGCTCTCTCTGGTAAGGGGATATGTGTACTCCTCTTCGTCATTGCCTTTTGGATTTGGTTAATTACTAATAAAAAATATAGTACAGAAATTCCGACTTTGTCAAGGAAATCTTGTTTTCCTGCATAATTTTCCTTCAGAATGTATGGTTTTCATGTATAAACTGGCATGGTAAAAAAAACATATTCTGGCTCTTTTAAGAAAGCCACTTTTTCTATACACTGAATCCTAACATATCCCACCGAAGAAATGGGAATTATGAAAAAGAAACCAAAAGAGGAGATCATCATTATGGAAAAGAAAAAATCATACGGTGTATTGATTGCGGGAGCCATTCTCCTGATCCTGGGAATCGTCCTGGCAGTCATTACCCACAATAACAGTTATCAAGAGTCCGTTGCTTATGGCAGCCAGTTAAGTGATGTCAAGGCACAGCTGGAAGAAGTAGAAGCTTCCATTGAGGCAGTCACCGGCGGCACAGCAGACGGTGATCTGGATGCCCTGAATGCGCAGAAGGATGAATTGTCCGCTTCGAAGTCCACTCTGTCTGACCAGAAGCTGTCCGCAGAGCGCCCTTACTCCTACAGCCTGGTTCTGGTATTCTTCGCTATCCTGTTAACTGCCAAGGGATTGTATAATGCCATCGCAGGCGTAATTCCCGCACAGAAAGCGGATGTGAAGAAGCTGGCGCAGGCAGGTCTGTTAGCAGCTCTGTGCTATATCGGATTTGCTTTCTTCAAGATCGACATTCCCGTTGGTCCCGAGAAAACAGCGTTCCATCTGGGCAATGTGTTCTGTGTACTGGCAGCTTTATTGCTTGGCGGATACTGGGGCGGACTTGCCGGTGCCATCGGCATGACCATCGCCGATCTGACCACCGCTTATGTGACCAGTGCTCCCAAGACCTTCCTGTTAAAGCTTTGCATCGGTCTGATCGTAGGTCTGGTAGCTCACAAGATCTTCCATTTAAGCAAAGAGCATTCCGCAAAATATGTGACCGGTGTAACGATCCTTGCTTCTGCCTGCGGTATGGTCTTTAACGTGGTAGCGGATCCGTTGGTTGGTTACTTCTATAAAATGTACCTGCTGGGTGTTCCTCAGGATATTTCCAAGGCTCTTGCCAAGATCAGCACCGTAACTACCGGTGTCAACGCCATCATTGCTGTGATCTGTGCTTCCGTATTCTATCTGGCACTTCGTCCGGCACTGAAGAAAGCAGGATTATTCCATGACATCTAATTTCGATACTTCTGATAAAAATGCACAAAAAGGCGGGGATTTCGTTCCCCGCCTTGCTATGATCAATGATATTGCCGGTTTCGGGCGCTGCTCCACCACCGTGTCCCTGCCCGTGATCAGCGTAATGAAGGTACAGGTATGCCCTGTGCCTACTTCTGTTTTATCAAACCATTTGGGATTTCCTCTCTGCCATTTTGATGACTACACCTCTCATATGCGAGATTATATAAAAGTGTGGAACGAACTGGGACTTACCTTCGATGGGTTATACTGTGGATTCTTAGGAAATGAAGAGCAGATCAACATTGTACGGGAGTTCGTGGAAATGTTCCGGCCGCCCCTGTTTCTGTTGGATCCGGTCATGGGAGACCACGGCAGGGCCTACTCCTCCATCACAGAGACGCATGTTCAGAAGATGAAGGAACTGCTGCCTCTTGCGGATATTATCACGCCGAATATCACGGAAGCCTGCCTGCTGACCGGCACTCCCTGGAAGGATGGGGAATGGACGATGCAGGAGCTGTCCGGATTGTGTGAGCGGCTGGCTTCTCTGTGTCTGAAAGATTCTGTCAGTGCATCCATCGTCATCACCGGGATCCGCCAGGGGGATTTTCTGGTGAACTTTCTGTGGGACGACGGCGTCTATACCACCGTAGCCAGCCCTATTGCCGGAGCCTCCCGCCCCGGCACCGGAGACATCTTCGCCTCCATTCTCGCCGCCGATGCCGTCCGCGGGGAGACCTTACTATCCTCCGTGCAAAAGGCAGCGAACTTTGTAGGGCTGTGCATTGCCGGAAGCGAAAAGGCGGGAACGCCCGTGCAGGAGGGCGTAGTGTTTGAAAAGTATCTGGCGGCGCTGTTGTAAAAAAGGCGACGGCTTTTTCTTTTACCGTCGCCCGACAGAGCGGATTATTTAGTCATTCCAATTGGGTTCACCAACATTATAACTCTGATCTGCAACAGGTTCGTTAGGGTTATCGTAGCAGCTTTCAATAGTCAGGTGAAACTCCGGTAAGCTATCACAAGTGTTCGACTTATTTTCCAGTTTACTTGATGCATCGTTTCCGGTTACATTCTCTGTTGTTCCGCGCCCCGTGTCAGTTCTATAACCGAGAAGTGTTCCCATGTTATCCCGATAGTAGGTATAAATGTTCTGAACTCGTTCCCAAACCTGCTCGTCAAAATAAACGTCGCTCCTTTGGCTAACAATGCTTTCCACATACTGACGAAGATCGGAATAGAACAAATCGCTGACATCATAGCAGACATACTGTTCGTCCTCATAGATTTTGTACTGCTCCATCTGTTCAAAGGTCAAAAGTTGACCGCGGATAAAGGCATAGTCCTGCGTGGTATGAATTTCATTTTTTTCGTATATGAAAACATAAATCAAGGGAATATCCACACCGCCGTCGATTTCACCTTTGTGCTGCGGGATGTAGGCGCTTAAAACCATCGCACATTCTTCCGCGGAGGCACCAATGATTTTGTCATACCCGTCCGTTGATCGGCGATGCAGACCAGTTAGCTGCAATTTCATATCCGCAGGCACAGCAGGGTCAAAAAGGACACTTTCGGCGCTGTCAATCAAAGTTAACTCATTTGGTGACACGGAGGGCACGATGTTTATATCCATTTGTTCCAACACCCTCTGGCAATGTTCCAGATATTCGCCAGCAAGCCGATTTCTTTCATTAATATCCAAAGTGTATCTTTCAAAGTATGGTCTGAATTCTTCCATAATTTCTGATATCAGTTGCGGATCAGCGTCAACCGGAGTAATCGGCGCCACGTCAACTTTTTCGGTTGGGACAGATTCTGCAAATTCAACCGTACACATCCAATCCTGTCCAAATAAGAAGTTGTTATTTGTCAACACCAAGTAGTACCAATCATCATCCGAAATCGGTGTCTCCAACAGTGATATATCATAGGCATCTGAAAGATCAATTACCATCGTACCGCTTGAGTTAGCAGGTATCTCGGTGTTGCTGAAAGACACCTTTCCCGAAAGCGGTTTAACTTCCTCGCTGGTAGACCAGCGCATTAGTTTAAGTTTCGATTGAAAATTAAGCTCTTTGTCAGACCTATTTTCTACTTGAACAGAAATTACACCATTTCCCTCATATGTGGCAGACAGAGAAAGTTCATCTCCGGATAGGGAGGAAAACAAACTGTTTGCAAAAACAGTCATAGAAAAGAAACAAAAAACTGCTGCAACTACTCCCCATTTCACCCATACCGGCTTTTTCTTCACCCGTATGTTGGGAGCTGCTTCCTGAATATACTTTGTGCTGATGTTACCAACCGCCTCGGAAATATCTTCACGTTTCATACTGTAAATCCCTCCCCCTTCAAATAATCCCGCAGTTTGTCCCTAATACGGGAAAGTCGCACTGACACGGTATTACTCTTCAGACCAAACTGTTTTGCAAGTTCCGAAATAGAATAGGCATACCAATATCGACGAACAAAGAGTATTCGACTCTCTGCATCCAGTGTATCCAGAAAATAGTCAATCTGCCGGGTAAGCTCCTTTGCGGAAATCTCCGCCTCTACACTTTCAGAGGAGGATACACATTCCTCCAGTTCGTCTAAAGCCGCATCGTAAAAGCTGTTGCGCTTGACAGATGTATTCGCGTGATACTTTTTTATGGAGAGGTTACGGACAATTCGACAGATATAGGTAAGCAACGGGTTTGGATTTTGAGGCGGTATTGTATTCCATGCTCCTAAATAAGCGTCGTTAACACACTCCTCTGCATCTAGGATATTGTTCAAAATATTTTTTGCGACCTTGTTACAGACATTTCCGTACTTCACCGACAACTCTATGATTGCCTGTTCAGAGCGCATATAGAACAAATCAATAATTTCACTATCGTTCAAATCATCACTTCCTTTCTGCCTCACCTATATACTACGAATTAAGAGAAAGATATTACAAGAAAAACAAATATTTTCAAATTTAACAGACAGTGTCTGGGATATTGAGTATCTCTTCCTGATGATTGAAAAAAGCCAGATTTCTACTTTTCTCTATGAAAGCTAAAAAGCAAAGATTCCATTGACTTTTCTTTTCCGGGACAAGGATTTTTTATTTCTCCCATAAAATAACTATAATTTGCAAATTATAATTGCCGTCTCCATAATTACCGCCTGAAAGTCTGTTATTATACTCCAAGCGGTATTATTTTTATCAAATCATAGATAGAACTTTCAAAAATACCGCCTGATGGATAATAACTCCATTCAGGCGGTATTATAACGATAATTTTTCAAATGAAAGAAGATTTTTTACTGCCGCGATATAAAAGTAACTCTGTCCGGCAGTATTTTATTTAAACTCCACCACAACGCTGCCCATAGCACATTCCAGCTCCATATTTTTAGAAGCGTTGTTGTTGATCTGTTTCTCCTGTGCCAGGCCGTTGTAACTGTCATCACCGACTTTCAGTTCACCCATACCGCAGCTTAAGTCGTAGTTGAAATCTGTCTGCGCTCCTGCCAGTGTCAGTTTCAGCTCTCCCATGGAGCACTCTCCGTTCAATCGTTCGGTCACATCTCCGTTCAGACGAACGGATCCCATTCCTACGGACACCTCTGCCACGCGACTGCTCAGTTCTTCTACTGTCATCTGACCGGCACCACAGTCTAACTCTGCCTGGTCAGCCTCCAGTTTCTCAAACGTCATCTTGCCGGCACCCACATTGGCTTCCAGCGCCCCCGTCTGCAATTCCTCTACACTGAGGCTTCCGGCGCCCAGATCCAAAGAGGTATTTTCAAAATAATATCCCTCCGGCACATACAGGCAGATGGAACCGCCCAGATTACCCTCACTGTTGTTGCTTGCTTTTGAGGTTCCGCAGATCTCCATCGTACCACCTTCCACATATCCCTGGAACTTCCGCATTCCGTCGGCTTCTACCCGGAAGCAGTTGTCCTCCGACACCTGAATCTTCATGACACAGCCACCGACCTGCACTTGTAGATCCGTGATGCCCTGGCTGTCATCCCCCAGAACATAAAGCTCTATCTTTCCCGACTTTACTTCATAATCTGAGTCATAATCCACCTTGTCCTCCAGATCATAGTGCACATCGCCCATATTTTCCCGGATCTGCTCCGTCACACCGTCACTCCAGTCATCTACCTTTTCTTCGGAAATTCTTCCCAGGGTAACCGCTGACAGGATCTCCCCCGGCGAAAAATGCGTGGAGCCATTCCCCAGGCTTCCGCTCACCCCCAGGATCAGTCCCAATAATATAAATATCAACGCTGTGATGGCACAGCCCTTCATAAATTTTCTCATGCTTCTGCTTTACCTCTTTTCTGGAATAATCCTCCGATCCAACAACAGATCGCCGGTGTGGCGATTCCCGCCATGGCCACGGTCAGCATCAGGAACAGCAGTCCGATACCTCCGCAGATCAGTCCGGCACCGATCAGGCACATTCCCACAAAGGGATGCGTAAACATACTGATGATCCCTGCTGCCACCAGTGCGATCAGAACCAGTATCAGTGCTGCTGCCGTTGCCCCGAAACCGATGATCAGTCCGAACCATGCGGCGATCAGCCCTGCTGCCACGCCGATACCGGCGGAAGCTGCTCCCAGGATCACCGGGGATGCCAAAATACATAAAATTACGATCAGCACGATCATACCGGTGGACATTCCTTCTTTTTTCTGTGGAGATACCACCGGTGCCTGTGCAGTTTGTGACGCATCGCTCTGACGGTTACACTGTTCTCCATTACCATTTTCTGTCTGCGGATCTGCCGGATAAGTGATCACTGCCCGGCTGTCTGCGCCTGCTCTCTGGTAGCTGTTCTCTCCGTACCCATTCCCGAAAATATCTTTTTTAATATTCTCCGCCACCTTCGCAGGATTCCCCAGTGCCTCAATAACATTCTGTTCATTCTCAGGTCCCGCATCGTTAAAATATTCATTATAATATTGTAGCGCTTCTTCCCGCTCTGTAGCGGAAATATTTTGCAGCAGGCTCTCCAGCTGCCTCATATACTCCGTTCTGTTCATCCTACTTTTTCTCCCATCTGTGCATCTTTATGCCTCTGACCTCTTCACCGGTCTTCCCTCAAACAGTCCTGTGATCTTCCCGCTGTAGCTTCGCCACTCGCTTTCATATAAATGAAGCTGTGCCCAGCCCCTGCTGGTGACCTTGTAATAGCGTCTCGTCCTGCCGCTGCATTCCCTGTCATAGACCTCCAGGCATTCGTCCTTCTGTAGTCTCCGAAGCACGGGATACAGGGTGGATTCCGACAGTTCGATCACCTGCCGGACCTCCTGGGTGATCTTGTACCCATAGGTTCCTTCCGGTTCCCGGGCGACCACCGCCAGCACGATAGCATCCAGCAGAGCTGCTCCTGTATTAAAAAGCATCCTATCGCTCCTCTCTGAAATTTGCGGCTATCCGGCTTTCCTTACAATATTATATGCCGTATAGTATTGCTCTGTGGCTATACTATACGGCATATAATATCATGCGTCAATATAGAGAAACCGTAAGAAATTCTAAAGACTTTCCAAAGATTCCGTCGCCTCCTCCAGAATCTCCTGACGGATACTGTTTTTATGGATCACAATGGCAGAGATCAGAAGCGCTCCCCCAAATACCTGACGTGGTATTCTCTGTATCATCAGCAGGACCGCTGCTCCCACGGCAAAACAGATGTAAGTGATACGGGTTCTTTTGGTGTGCGGTCTGATCAGAAGGGCAGACCCCGACAAATACAATATGATCAGTAACAGCAGCAGTTCCGGCTGTACCGGTGCCAGTCCGATCAACACGCCGAAGGATACCGCAATGGCTTTGCCTCCGTTCCCATGATAAAACAGGGAATAGGCATGCCCCAGCACTGGTGCCACCATGATAAGCGGGAACCAGCTGTCTGTCACAAGCCCCATGCCAACTGCCACGTATACGGGCAGTGCTCCCTTTAATAAATCTCCCAACAGGCACAGGATCCCGACAGGCACTCCTGCGTATTTCATGGCATTGGCAGTCCCCGGATTATGATCGTTGCTGACCTCAGTGACATCAATTCCTTTGATCCACTTCGGTAATGCCCTGCCGAACAATATACTTCCGCATAACAATCCGAAGACTGTCATTCCCAGTTCACGTATGATCATCTGTCTCTCCTGTCTGTCGTTTTCCTCTGTGTCTAAGCTTCCTCTTGTGCTGCTTCCTTTTGTCCGCAGATGAATTCACAGACTGCATCTGCTGCGTAAGGCTTTCCGTATTTTTCCTGACACTTCCGCATTTCGGCCTGTGCCTCCGGATCCCGCAGAAGCTTTAGTCCCTTTTGTATCACGGCATCTTCCGTATCTCCTGATACAGACATCCCATGTTGTGTGAAAAAAGCAACATTACGATCCTCACATCCGGGGATCGGCTTAGTGTGTACCAATGCAACCTTCGCTGCCACCGCTTCCGTAGAAGTCAGTCCACCCGGTTTGGTGAACAGAATATCCGCCGCTGCCATGTAGAGATGCGCTTCCGTGGTAAAATCCAGCACATGCACCCGCTCTGTATCGGCATAGGTATCCCGGAGTGTCTTCTTCAGTTCTTCATTGGTTCCCCCCAGGATATACAGATGGGTATCCTCGCCGGTCTGCTCCACCAGCTTCGCCGTCATGCTTTCCACACGGCCATACCCCATGCTGCCCGTCATCATAAGGATACAGGATTTATCTGCCGGAATCCCCAGCTGCCCTCGCGCTTCTCTTTTTTCCGGAAGCTTCAGGAACCTCTCCGATACCGGAATTCCCGTGGGAACCAGCTTCTCCGCAGGGATGCCGCGTTTGATGAACTCCGTCGTCAGTTCCTCATGTGGGATAAAATAGTAATCCACCTTTGTCTCCTCGGTAAAAGGAATACAGGTATAATCCGTGGCAATAAAATAAGTCTGTACATCCAGCTTATGCTGTCGCAGCAGCCAGGTCATTGCCTCCGCCGGGAACAGATGTGGCATTACCACCGTATCATATCCGTTCTCTGTGATATAGCTGCACAGCTTATCCGCATACAAAGCGTTGGCAAAATACACCGGTGACTTTAATCTGGCAGACGAAATGGCCCTGCCTACCCGGTACGCTCCGGCGAACACCTTTTTCGCCCGGACTGTGCTCCAGATGTAGATCCGGCGTCCGTAAGCGCCGGCTTTGTCCGAAGCAAAATTCAGTACATCTGCCAACTCACAGGGAATGCCCCGTTTTTCAAACTGTTCTTTCACCGCTTTTGCAGCGGAATTATGTCCCTCACCCGTTCCGGTGGATAAGATCAGTACCTTCATAAATAAATTCTCCGTTAGTTTTCCATCCGCCAGAAATATGCACTGTACGCTGGCAGAAGACTGCCGCCGCCAAAGTCATGTTTCTCTCCGGTGATCAGATCCACCGCTGTTCCACAGCCGGCATCAAAATGTGCCATGAAGTCCTCTCCGTCCGCATTGATGGCCACCAGTACTCTCTCATGCTCCGACTTTCTCTCGAAAATGCACTGCTTATTGGTCAACAATACCGAACGAAAAGCTCCGTAATTCAGCGCCTCGGAATGCTTCTTGGCCTCTGCCAGTCTGCTGATCCAATCACACAGACCGTTCCACTCCGGCTTGTCAAAGCAGGGACGCAGTGCAGGGTCACCATCTTCTTTTCTGGCTTTGAATCCCCATTCGCTTCCATAGTAGACACAGGGGATCCCCGGCATACCGAATGTCATGGCATAGATCAGCGGCAGGTGATTTTCATTATTCAAAATACTTGCCACTCGGGTCACATCATGGTTATCCACGAAGGACAACAGGTGCTTTCCCTTATATAATGTCCAATTCTCCGGTCCGAACTGTCGCAGCAGAGAATGCACGATCTCGAACATATTCATGCTGTTGAAGCTGCTGTAAAGTCCCTTATAACACTCGTAGTTCGTTGCGGAATGCAACATCTGATCATTCATCAGGCGATTATAATCTCCGTGAAGCATCTCGCCTAATAAGAAGAAATCCTGCTTGTAGGCACCGGTCACTTCCCGCAGTCTTCTGACAAAATTCTCATCCAGGCTGTATGCCACATCCAGACGCAGACCGTCGATACCGAATTCATCGATCCAGCCCTTCACGCTGTCTAACAGGTAGTTCACTACCTCCGGGTTCTGCAGGTTCAGCTTCACCAGATCAAAGCAGCCTTCCCAGCCCTCATACCACAATCCGTCGTTGTAGTTGGAATTGCCGCCGAAATCAATACGGTAGAACCAGTTCACATAAGGAGAGTTCTCGCGGTTTTTAATCACATCCTGAAACTGTGCAAAACCTCTGCCCACATGATTGAACACACCGTCTAACACAACCCGGATTCCTGCCGCATGCAGTGCGTCACATACTTCCTTAAAATCTTCATTGGTTCCCAGCCTCACATCAATTTTGCGGTAATCCCTGGTATTGTAACCATGGGTATCCGATTCAAATACCGGAGAGAAATAAACGGCATTCACTCCCAGCTTCTGCATATGGGGGATCCACTCCTCCACACGCTTGATCTCATGTCTCTGTATTCCATCATTTTCAAAAGGAACTCCGCAGAATCCCATAGGATAGATCTGATAAAAAACACTTTCATAAGCCCACATATTAGTCACCATTCCTTTCTGCCTTAATTTCATGTTGTCTTAATTTCATACTTTGTACTCGTAAGACTTTTCCATTGACTGGTTCAGTACTGCTTGTATTTATTTGTTCACATCCATTCTTTTGCTATTATACATCATTTTTGATCCATCTGTCGTTTTTTTTATGAAAAATCTCAAATAATCCACAAAATCCACCGAGTTATCCACATATACACACGTGTCATATGTGGTTATGTGGATTGTCATGTTGTATATCAACTCTGTTATCATATCGAATGTCATCGTTTCGAATGTCATCGTTGCTGCCACAACCAGGCGTCCCAAAATCGCTCCACCTTTTTAGCCACCGTATCCACGGTCACAGGCACTACCTGTTCCCACTCCCTGGGGAACATTCTGCGATAAGAATACTGCCTGAAACGCTCATCCAGCAGGACGATAATCCCCACATCTTCCGCGGTCCGGATGACACGTCCCGCCGCCTGCAGCACTTTATTCATTCCGGGATAACGGTAGGAATAATCAAAGCCGTTTTCCCCATTGTCATCAAAATAGTCCTTGAGGATTTCCCTTTCGCAGCCTACCTGTGGCAGTCCGGTTCCTACTACGATCACACCGATGAGGCTGTCCTTTTTCAGGTCGATCCCCTCTCCGAAGATACCTCCCAGCACGCAGAACCCGATCAGCGTCTGTTCCTCTTCCTCCTCGATCTCCATTCCGATAAGGCTCTGCAGATCGCAGTCCTCATTGCCCCGGAAGCGGTTCAGGAAGTATTCCCTCTCTTCCTCATTCATGGATTCCTGCTGTACCAGACATTCCTCTTCTTCTGTCATAAAATACTGCTCATAAATCTCATAAATATGCTCCATAAAGGAATAAGACGGGAAAAACACCATGTAATTGCCATGCCGGTTCTTCACGACTTCATGAATATAGCGGGCAATATTGTAGTACTCCTCCCGGGATCTGCGTGTGAACTTGCTGGTCACATCCCCAGCGATCAGTATTGTGCGCTTCTCGGGATCGAATACTGAGTGCGCATATACCTCATAGTCTTCCTTCTCGCCACCCAGCAGATTCTTGTAATACTGGATCGGCAGAAATGTAGCGGAAAACAGGATCGTACTGCGTCCCCTGAGCATGCATTCCTTCAGATTTTCCCTGGGATTCACACAAAACAGCTTCAGTTCAAAGCTTCCGTCCTCACACATCCTGGTATATTTCACATAGTTTTCGTCCTGTCTTTCATAAATATCCAGGAAATGGCTGAGCTTGAAGTAGAAGTCCAGCAGGTTCTCCCGCACCTCCAGACTGACCTTCTCCTGCTCCTCCAGATAATCGCTGATGATGCCGTGAAGTCTGGTCAGAGGCTGTACCAACATGTCTATGTCATCCACCAGCCGGTAGCCATCACAATCCCGCTTCATGGACAACAGCTGGGCATTGCACCTCTCCAGCATCTGGCTGATCCGTTCCGCATAGCCTTCCCGCACAAAAGTACTTTTTCCATCGGATTTCTTCAGCTTATGCCCTTTGATATACAGAGAATCTGTTCCATTGCTCTCCTCCGGGATACTAACCTGTGGCAGTTGTTTTGACGCATCTGTCATTTCTAATGTCATTTGTCCGGAAATCTCGTCTTTATCGCGTTTTTTAAATGCTGCCTCCTCCATTTCCGACATGATTGTCTGTTTTATCTCCCGCTTCAGTTCCAACAGGTCTTCCTTCCGCAGAGGTGCGCTGTACATCTCTCTGCCCCGCTCTAAGAGATTATGTGCCTCGTCGATCAGAAAGACATAATTCCCCTGGCTGCCGTCCCCGAAAAATCTCTTCAGATACACATGGGGATCAAAGAGGTAATTATAATCTCCGATAATCCCATCTGCGAACAGACTTAAATCCAGTCCGAATTCAAAAGGGCATACCTGATGTTTCAGGGCATACTCTTCTATTTTGCTTCTGGTAAAACTCTCTTCCCGGGTCAACAGATCATAGATAGCATCATTGATCCGGTCAAAATGTCCTTTGGCATAAGGGCACTGCTCCGGATTACATTCGGTACGTTCCTGAAAACAGATCTTCTCTTTCGCTGTCAGAATAATACTTTTGAATCGCAGTCCCTTCTCCCGCAACAGAGAAAAAGTGTCCTCCGCCACCGTACGGGTGATGGTCTTGGCTGTCAGATAGAACAGCTTGTCTCCCATGTCCTTCCCCATCGCCTTCACCGCAGGAAATATGGTGGATATGGTCTTGCCCACTCCGGTAGGCGCTTCCAGGAACAGTTTTCTCTTATGATAAATGGTCTGGTACACATAACTGACCAGTTCCTTTTGTCCGTCCCGATAATCAAAGGGGAATTGCAGTCCGGCAATGGACTGCTGTCTAAGCTCTCTCCACTGCCAGGTATAATCCGCCCATTTACGGTAATCACCGATCAATTGCTGAAACCATGCCTCCAGCTTCGCGAATTCATAATCTTCATAAAAATAACGGATATCTTCCGTCTCTATATTACAATAAGTCAGACGTACACGGATATAAGGCAGCTCCTTCTGCAGACTGTACATATAGGCATAGCACTTTGCCTGCGCAATGTGCAGGGGTAGCGGTGCCTTCAGCTTCGCCAGATCTCTGTAGGTTCCCTTGATCTCGTCGATGGTGGTCTCTCCGTTCTGTTTAATGATACCGTCCGCCCGTCCCTCCACGATGATGACATAGTTCTCCGTGGGATGGGTGTATTTCAGCGCCACTTCCGCCTGATACTCCGCGCCCATGCGGCGTTGAATCATGCGGTGGATCCGGCTGCCCTCCTGCATTGCATTCTCGGGTGATCCCTGTCTCCTGTCATCGATGTCGCCACTGCGCAGAATGAACTCCACCAGATTACGGACCGATATTCTGACTTCTCCTGCCATGCGGCTTCACCTCCCTAGACAAATTCCTATCATAACCGCATGCCTGCGGCTTGTTCCGGGCTGCACACTCTCACATGCCCGGTATACGAAAACTCCCCAGGTAAATAGTACTCTATCTTACCTGGGGAGTCAAATCACATTCTGTTATCACAAGATGTTTTAGCACGCGATCGCATACTGTCTCAACAGCTCTTCGAATTTATCATTGTAGCCGTCATAAGATACAGACAATGGCTTCGTGAAATCCAATCCATACACTCCAAGGAATGACTTGGCATCGACTACGTATCTGTTATAGCATATATCAATATCAAAATCACACTTTGAAGCTACATCAACAAAATGCTTCACGTCTTCAGGTGTCAAACGGATCGTCTTTAACATTTCTTGTTCCTTCCTTTCAATAGTAAGTTCGATCGTAAGTAAAATAATACACCAGGTACTTTCCCCTCACATCTGAAATCATTACTATTATAGCCAACCATCCCCAAATGTAAAGCGGTTTTTTTCTTCCAGAAAACGCACATTTTGGGCATTTTTACCACTCTGTTATCATTTTCACAATATATGTCCGCCGTATGGAAAACCTTTTCGGCGTTTTGTATATTTGTTGCGTTACCGCGGTAAAATATAAATCCCAACTTGGCGAAATCTACTGAAATTCCACCATATATTCTTGGAACCTGAGGGGCAGCATATTTCGTTGTAATTCCCTGTTTTCCCGCTCTTTTATAGCTATTGTATGACAGAAGGAACGGAAAAGTTCCCGGTAATGCAGCTCCGCCGTGGACAGCTTCTCCGTCTCAGACTGTACTCTCTCCCAGGCATCCTTCCCCTGCAGTGTATACCATGGTCTCCCGGCGGGATGTACCCCGAACAGATATCGACCCGCATCAAACAGCAGAAAATCTTCCATGGGAAAACGGTCAGCGAAATGTACCATTAAAAAGGTCAGGATATTGTTCTTCGGTGCGATCTTCGAGTAGAGGATCGTATTCTCCAGTTCCTCAAACCGGGCAAACCCCTTCAGATGATGATACTCATTCCCGGCTGCCCTTGCCAGGCTGAAGGTCTGGTTCACATAGGTGTCTGCAATGGCATCCATAAGATGCCCCGCCGTACACTTCTCAGCCAGTCCCTTCGCAATGGTCCGGTATACCGCCTGTGCCTTCTCCGGCTTCGGCGATGCCAGTGCCAGACACAGGGTCTCATAATCTGCTTCCCCGAATCTGCGCTTTAACGTACGGATCACCTTGATCGTCTTCTCCGGATCCGGTATGACCTCCACCGACTTCGAGAACAGCAGGTTCTCCTCGATGGTGGTGACCATAGTATCCCGGATGATACAGTGATCTTCATAAGTATTATAAATAGCGGTGAAGATTCCCTCCAGCGAATCCTCACAGTGATAAATCTTCATATGATCCGTTTCTCCTCCTGCCGTACCCCATTCGGGAACATCCCATCATCAAATAAAGTCATCTGCCGGTAACTCATACCGTCGCTTCCGAACCGGATCCGGTCCTTCGGATCCGTCAGATTCCGCACGATATAATCCTCCTCCAGCTTCGTAGGATACATCATCCTGCCGCTACAGGTAATAAAATACACTGCCCGCTTTAATACCACTCCTAACTTCTTCAGATCCTGAAAAGTCAGCTTCGTACTCCGCCTGGCTGCAAGAATCCGCCTGGCGCTCTTCACGCCGATCCCCGGCACCCGAAGCAGATCCCCATAAGGTGCTCTGTTGATCTCCATCGGAAAACATTCCAGATGCCGCACTGCCCAGTCCTCCTTGGGATCTAACATGACATTAAAATACGGTCTTCTCTCATCCAATAGTTCCTCTGCCCGAAATCCATAAAACCGGAGCAGCCAGTCCGCCTGGTACAGACGGTGTTCCCGCAGAAGCGGTGGTCCTCCCGGAAGCGCCGGCAGGCTTTTGTCCTCGTTGACTTTTACAAACGCAGAATAGAAGACTCTCTTTAACTCAAACTTCTGATACAGGCTCTCCGCCACATTTAAAATCTGATAATCCGTCTCCGGCGTCGCACCAATGATCATCTGGGTAGACTGTCCACCGGATACAAAGTGGGGACTCTTACGGTACAGGATCAGTTCCTCCTTATTCGCATGGATGCCGTTCTGGATCTGCCGCATGGGGGTCAGAATATTCTTCCGGTGCTTATTCGGTGCCAGTGTCCGAAGTCCCTCCGCTGTAGGGAGTTCCAGGTTCACGCTCATACGGTCTGCCAGGTATCCCATCCGCTGCACCAGCTCCGGATCTGCCCCGGGAATCGCCTTCACATGGACATAGCCATTAAAATGGTAGTGATTCCGAAGCAGCCAAATGGTCCGGTATAATAATTCCATGGTAAACGTAGGATCCTGTACAATGCCGGAGCTTAAGAACAGTCCCTCGATATAATTCCGTCGGTAGAACTCCATGGTCAGTGTACAGATCTCCTCCGGGGTAAAAGTGGCTCTGGGGACATCGTTGGACTTCCGGTTCAGGCAATATTTGCAATCGAAGATACATTCATTGGTCATCAATATCTTAAGTAAAGAAATACATCTGCCGTCGGAAGAAAAGCTGTGACAGATCCCTGCCTTCGCACAGTTCCCCATATGCTTCCCATCTCCCTTACGCTCCACACCGCTGGACGTACATGCTACATCAAAACGAGCTGCATCCGTCAGGATCTCCAGCTTCTGCATGATGGACAATTCCCCATTTTGTATAAGATATTCCAAGTTATCACCGCCTCTTACCGGAAATTATCAAAATCAGAACATTTGTTCTGCCATGTATCTAAATTAGCACATACGTTCGATTTTTGCAAGTGGTTATTTTTTCCGAAAAAAGGCTTGCAAAATCATGCGTTTCGCAGTTAAATAATATAGGAGTATTTTGTAACACAAGCCGCCAGGCGGCAGAATGAGAGGTCAGTATGTCAGATATTGTCATACCTAAAAATTATAAGTCTCAGCTGAACCTGTACGAGACACAGGTTGCCATTAAGACAGTGAAGGACTTTTTCCAGGGATTGTTAGCAGAGCGCCTGCACCTGCTGCGCGTATCAGCTCCTTTATTTGTGGATCCCACATCCGGACTGAACGATAACTTAAACGGTGTGGAGCGTCCTGTAAATTTCCATATTGCTGCACAGGGAGACCGTGAAGCAGAGATCGTACAGTCTCTGGCCAAATGGAAGCGCTATGCCCTGCAGAAGTATGGTTTCAAACCCGGTGAGGGGCTCTACACCGACATGAGTGCCATCCGCCAGGATGAGACCACCGACAACATCCACTCTATCTATGTAGATCAATGGGACTGGGAGAAGATCATCACCAGGGATGAACGGAATCTTGAAACTCTGAAGGAGAACGTCCGCATCGTATACAAAGTTCTGCGCAAGACGGAGAAATATATGTCCATCCATTACGATTACATTGAGGAGATCCTTCCTCACGACATCTTCTTCGTAACTACCAGTGAACTGGAGGAAATGTTCCCTGATTATTCTCCGAAGGAACGCGAATACTACATTGCCAAGGCTAAGGGTGCTGTCTGCATCATGCAGATCGGTGAGACCCTAGAGAACGGTAAGCCTCACGATGGTCGTGCCCCGGACTACGATGACTGGTCCCTGAATGCGGATATCGTGGTATATTATCCGGTCCTGGATATCGCTCTGGAGCTGTCCAGCATGGGTATCCGTGTAGACAAAAAGGCTCTGTTAGACCAGTTACAGAAGGCAGGCTGCCCCGAGCGTGCTGAACTTCCTTACCACAAGGCAGTCATTAACGGTGAGCTTCCTCTTACCATCGGCGGTGGTATCGGCCAGTCCCGTATCTGTATGTTCTTCTTAAGAAAAGCTCATATCGGCGAAGTACAGTGTTCTCTGTGGTCCGATGAAGTTATGGAGATTGCAAAGGAGAACGGCTTACAGCTGTTATAAGACAATGAATTCAAACTTCAAAATCCCCGGAAGATGAAAATCTCCCGGGGATCTGTTTTCTGTTTTTATTCAAAAATCACAAATTTCTCATTTTCAAAGGTTTTCTCGTATCCATATGCATCCATGAACTCACCGATCAACAAAAGTTTGGCATTATCCACGATGAGACTCCGTTCTTTTTCCGTGGGCTGTAATGCTTCCAGAACATTCTCTCCCGCTTCCAGATACACAGCATATTTTTTCTCTAACAGTACCACCGGACGATAAGTCGCATCCATATCCATCCGTTCCTGCATCTTATGCATATCCTCTTCCAGCTGTGCGATCTGATAGGAATCCAGATCCGGCCAGGGATTGAATGCCGCAGGCATCTGCAGATAATAGGACAATGCCGGGATCTGACCGTAGAGCAGCACATCCTTTCCCGCAAGTCCTCCGGTATTTACATACTCTGAGATCTCCTGCATCCATCCGGCGCGTTCCTCACTCATCCACACACCCTTCAAAGTCTCGTTATTGGTCACCTGCGTACTGAGCTCCTGCACACCGGTACCCTCGGCAAATACAAAGCTTCTGCCAAACAGTCCCACCTGGATAAAAAATAGCAGAAAAAAACCACCAAAGAGACATTTTGCAGGAATCGGGGATATGGTCATCCGCTTCCATCGGAAGCTTCCGGCATATTTGCAGAACCGGTAAAACTGCCAATACATATAAGGTAATGCCAGGAACAGATTATTCATGCTGGGATAAAGCTTATTGTTACTTCCAAGAGAAGTGATCAGTACGATCAGGAAGATCAGTCCGCTGAGCAGCTTTTCCTCCCCCGGTGCGGAAGGCATGAATATCCGCCACAGCGTCACCAGGAGCGTCAGCGTTAAAAACGTTACACCGGGCCAGATAATAGCGCCGTAGTTCGTATATTCCGTAGCGCAGAACCCCTGCCGGTACAGCCAGGATACCATGATCACAGCAAGTACCGCACTTACGACCCATTCCAGGATCCGCAGCGCCTTTTTTATCGTGTCTTTCCCTGCATAAGAGTCTCTTACACTAGTTGCGGCGAATTCCAAGAATCCCACCGCTATCATTCCAACGATCAGGAAGACGCACATCCTAAGCTCCCAGTACAGATTCTGGAGATACCAGTCGAACATCCCCAGGATCATGGATGCGGCGGTATAATCCGTTGCTACCTCCGTCATGGAAAACAGCCTCTGAATGCCTCTTACATACTCATCCATGCCATAGCGGATCTGAATGTAACCGAATAATACCAGCAGTGCAGTAAGATACCCCGCCAGGCACATACCTGTATCCTGCAACAGCTTCTTACGAAGCCTCCTGCCTGCTGCCTTTTTTCGTGCTTCCTTATTTTCCGTTTCCGCATTTCCCGCAACGTCAACACAATCCTGCGCAATGCTTTTTTGCTCTTCCAGCCAGCAGATGATTCCATATGCCCACACACCTACGATCATCGCTGCTTCCGGCAGATTGGAAAACCTTGCCAGCACGTTACAGCCCAGTGCCACCCCTGCGGCAAACAGTAAACCTCCTTTTCCCCGGGACAGTCCCAGATACAGACAGATCACGGAAATCAGGAAAAATATATAGGTCACATAATTATAAAAAGATCCCGTAGGGCACCAGCAGAAGCTTACTGCTGTAAATTCGCCCAAAAAGGCAAGCCCGGCTGGTATCTTCAGCACTTTTGTACAAAAATAATAGCCCAGAACCGCCAGCAGACTGATGCTTAAGCCCGTGTAAAAATTCATGCCGATCAGCGTCTTCGCTCCGGGCAGCAGACTAAGGCAATGTCCGATGACAGTGGTCAGATAAGTGGAAAACAACCACATGGGATCCATATGCCTGGTTCCCATATATTCAAAATTCGCATAGCCGTAGCCGGTATCCCACAGATCCAGCCCCCAGGCAATATGCCGCAGGGGATACAGTACCAGAACAGCCACGAATACGAACTCCCAGAATCGCCTATGACTCTGACCGCCGGTTCCCGCTATTTTATTTTTTACGTTATCTGTCACTATGATACCTCTCTTTTGAACATATTATCTACTGCCTGGATTTTTTCCGTAAGCACACGATAAGGACGAATGTGCAGGAATATCTTATGCAATCCGCCACAGATATTTTTGCGGATAACATCTACCAGAATTCCCAATACAAATACCACGATCACTGCGATGACAGTCCATAAAAGCAACGATACGGCACCGTCTATGCGATCCGAGCCCAGCCACTTCTGCCATGCATAACGCACCCCAAGGTTCTCATGCAACAGATACACCCCTAACGTATAGGGTGCGATCTTCACCGCCACGCTGCCGATCTTCCCCCGGATATCACTGTCCAGGAACAGGCAAAACAGCCCAACGGAAGCTAAGAACGGGAATATATGATTATATTCATAAGGAATCTTCAGAATCAGTTCCAGGCTGCCGGTGCGCTGATAAAATAAATGCAGCAGCATTGCCTCTCCGAAAGTTCCGATGACGCCGATCAGATACAGCAGCAGCGCCCGGGATTTTTTCTGTAAAAAAGGAATTCCGAATCTGCGAAGATAAGCGGCTGCACAAAACACGCACAGATACCAGATGCAGTCATAGCCCTTGCCATCCTCCTCCAACCGGAAGGGCAGAATGGATTTTATCAGACAAAATGCAGCAAATAACAGCACCAGGGCCACCTGAAACTGCTGCTTCGTCATCCGTCTGAGCCCGATTCCCACGAAGGGTAACAGGATATATAAAAATACATACGCTGTCAGGAACCAGTAATGCCCCATGGTCACCGGGAACAATAATGTCAGATAATAATGCGTACTCACTTCCGCCGCGGGAACGATCCCTGTCACCACCGCCAGCACACCGATGCCCACAGAATACAGCCACAGCTGCAGCCACAACGTAAGCAGCCTGCTCAGTTTAAAAGAGCTTTCGCATAAAAAGTATCCACTGATCATCATATACACATTCACGGCTACGATACAGAATGCTTCCAACAGCCAGGCTGCCATATCCTGCACTGATAAAGGCACTGTCAGATCCGGCAACAGTCCTCCCTTGCCCAGATAGTGCAGCACCACGACCATCATCATTGCCACACAGCGCAGTACTTCCAGATTTGCCATACGTTCTTTTTTCTGCATATCGATCCCTGTTTCCTTCCTGCCATTACTTCCTTCATTTGTCATTATATTACTTTGTAACATATTATGTAAAGCAAAAGCGATTCTGCCTGACAAAGAGGCTTATTTAAGAAATCGTTTTCATATTGATGTAGATATTTAGATAAATTTTTGGTAAAATGTATCTATCAATACTAATCTGCATCGGAGGTGTCTATTTTGACAAAAAATACTAAGAAAAACCCTATCCCTCTTTGGAAGCGGATACGCTTTAAGCTGATCTTTGCTTTTCTGATCCCTGTGGTCTTCATCATTGTCTTAGGCTTCGTATCCTATCAGAAGGCTACCACACAGATCATCTCAACCTACCGCGACTCCGTGGACCAGACCGTCAGCATGATGAATCAGTACCTGACGCTTTCTTTTGACACGGTCCAGTCCAACTACAAGGGATATATGAATGAGGATATCCTGAAGCAGTATCTGAACGGTCTGTATGATAACGATGCCACTACCTTGTACAATACTCCAAACACCTATGAAGACACCTTTATCAAAGCCGTGACCACGGATGCCCTGCTCTCCAATATTTACGTGCTCTCTGACAAGGAGAAGACGATCTCTACCACGAAAACGAAGGAGACCGGTCTTTTAAGTGCGTACCTTGAAAGTTCCCAGGGTCAGATCTTATCCGCGGACAAGGCAAAATATTATCTTTTCGGCAACCAGTCCGAGGTCGATGCAAAGCTTGGCACGGATTCCTCCAAATACAGTCTCCGCCTCGCCAGATATTTCTCCAATGCTCCGGCGATCCTGATCATTGATTTCAAACCGAGTGTCCTGGATACCTCCTTATCCTCTCTGGATGGCGGCGAGGGCAGTCTCGTAGGCTTTGTCACCTGCGATGGCACCGAATACCTCTCCTCCCAGTCCGATACAGCGGCAGAAAATACGTTTGTCGGCAAATCCTATGTAGATGAGGCATTTGCCTCTGAGGAAGAGAACGGCTCCTCCTATGTGGAAGAGGCAGGCGCAGAATATCTCTTTCTCTATTCCAAGATCGGTGCCCGTAATGCCATGATCTGTGCCCTGATCCCTCAGGCAAATATCATCGGTCAGACAGCGGAGATTAAAAATGTATCTCTGATCCTTGTCGTTGCAGCAAGTGCCGTGGCGATCCTACTGGGTTCTCTGTTAGCCGGGCAGTATGGCGGCTCCATCTACTATTTTATCCGCCGGCTGAAAAAAGTCTCTGCCGGAGATCTGACGATCGAAGTCCACTCCAAGCGCAATGACGAATTCCAGCTATTAGCTGAGGGTATCTGTGATATGATCGCACACATGAAGAAGCTTGTATCCGGGCTGAAGGATGTCAATGAAGAATTATCCCGGGCTGCCACAGATATGTCTGCGGCTTCCTCACATTTCCTGGCGACCTCCCGGGATATCCAGAATCAGGTAGGTGAAATGCGCCAGGGTATTGAAAAACTGGATGAAAGCTCTGAGGACTGCCTGCAGCAGATGGACTCTCTGTCCGACACCATCGGCAGCGTATCCTCACATTCTGACCAGATCAGTGCGCTTGCCACCGGCACCACCGCTGCGATCCATACCGGTATCGAATCCGTGGAACATCTGAAGGAAAATACCTCTTCCACCATGCAGATCACCTCCAACATCGTAGATACCATCGGCAGGCTGAACGAGAAATCCAAAGCCATCGGTTCCATTACCGAAGCTATTAACGAGATTGCCGAGCAGACCAACCTTCTGTCCCTTAACGCTTCCATTGAAGCTGCCAGAGCCGGAGAATCCGGAAGAGGCTTCGCAGTGGTCGCTCAGGAGATCCAGAAGCTGGCGGATCAGTCCCTGCACTCCTCCGGTGAGATCTCCCGGATCATCGAAGAGATTGAGATTACCACTGACGAAGCTACGCAGGTTGCCAGACAGGCCAAAGGTATTGTAGCGGATCAGAACCAGTCCGTTGGCAGTACCACAGACTCCTTCCGTGAGATAGATTCCAAGGTAACAGAGCTTCTGAAATTCCTGCAGCAGATCAATGCAGGCGTGACGGAAATGGAGCACCAGCGCAGCACTACTCTGTCCGCCATCTCCGGTATCTCCGCAGTATCCGCAGAAACTGCTGCCGGGTCCTCCAATGTACAGACTGCTGCCGAAAAACAGCTGCAGGCCATTCAGGATCTGGACAAAGCCACTTCCGCACTGGCAGCCCGCTCAGAGGAGCTGACTACTATTCTGGAAGGTTTCATTGTATAGAAATGGCTATACACCCTGGAGAAAATATGTTATACTGATAACATCTTTTGACGAAGAAATTCTTAGGAAAATACATATAGAGAGGTAATCTTATGAGCAAAAAAAGAGTTGTCGTATCTCTGGGACATGACGCCCTGGGCTATACCACTACCGAGCAGTGGGATGCGGTAAAAGTAACCGCCAAGGCACTGGCAGACCTGGTGGAGGCAGATTATCAGCTGACGATCACCCACAGTAACGGTCCGCAGGTCAGCATGATCCATAAGGCCATGACCGAGTTACGCCGTGTTTACATCGACTATACCCCAGCACCTATGTGTGTCTGCTCCGCTATGAGCCAGGGTTATGTAGGCTATGATATCCAGAACTCTCTTCGTGCCGAGCTTCTGGACCGCGGGATTTCCAAGCCGGTCAGCACCATCCTCACCCAGGTCACGGTAGATCCTTATGATGAGGCTTTCTATGAGCCCACCAAAGTCATTGGTCGTTACATGTCCAAGGAAGATGCTGAGATTGAAGTAAAGAAGGGCAATTATGTCAAGGAAGATCCCGGCAAGGGCTTCCGCCGTGTCGTTGCTGCCCCCAAGCCTATCGATATCGTAGAGATCGAAGCCATCCGTGCGCTGGCAGCCGCAGATCAGGTAGTTATCGCCTGTGGCGGCGGCGGAATCCCCGTGATCGAGCAGAAGCATGCGCTGAAGGGTGCTTCCGCAGTCATCGAGAAGGATGCCATCGCCGGTAAGCTTGCTTCCGACCTAAACTGTGACGAGCTGATCATCCTTACCACAGTTCCCTATGTCTATAAGAATTTCGGTAAGGAGGATCAGGCAGCACTGGAGACTCTCACCATAGCAGAAGCAAAGGATCTGATCGCAGCAGGACAGTTCGAGGAAGGCACCATGCTTCCCAAGATTGAAGCAGCTATCTCTTATCTGGAGAAGGTTCCTGCCGGCAAAGTACTGATCACCTCCATGGATCATGTCAAGGATGCCATTAAGGGCAAGGCAGGCACTGTGATCACCGCATAATTTCATTCGTATGTAAAAGGAGATATCCATTATGGATATCTCCTTTCAGACTGTAGACAAAACGCTTTGGGTCAGCACTCCAGAAGCCAAACGTAGAGAAATGGGGAACCTTGTCCATCATTTCCAG
>ULUX01052391.1_pt1 | contig 29008 bp, 20 predicted proteins | sample 1958961 | NCBI WGS metagenome assembly ULUX01 (sample SAMEA4835773, study PRJEB28245) | human gut metagenome | biome: gut microbiome; material: fecal sample | place: Denmark | collected 2008 | reverse complement strand
TTGGATTGCCATGGCTGCCGATGAAATTTTCAGAGGCGTCGTTGTGTTTATCCGCTGGATAAAGGGCGGTTGGAGAGGCAAAAGGGTTGTGCTTGAAGATAAGACAAGTCCAACCGAAACGGCAGAAGTTACTGCTTAATCCGACAAAGGAATATGATACCATAAAATAAAGGAGATCAAAACTATGAATTTTGCGGAATACAATGTTAAGGACGCAAACCTTGAAGAAATTTTGCTTGCACTCAAGTCGCTTGATACGGTTGAGGCTGTCGCACTCGGCGGTTCTCGTTCAACAGGTGCAAATGATGAAAATTCGGACTACGATATTTATGTTTACTGTGCTGAAATTCCGACAGCCGAAACAAGAGAAAATCTCCTCGGAAAATACTGTTCGATTGCAGAATTCGGCAATCATTATTGGGAGAGCGAGGACAACACGGTTATGAATAACGGTATTCCCGTTGACATAATCTACCGTGAAGTTGACAGGTTCGGTCGGTATATTGATACGGTAATCAAGGGTGGCAAGGCTTTTAATGGCTATACAACCGCATTTTGGCACAATATCAAGAACAGCAAGGTTCTTTTTGACAAGACAGGCACTTTCACAAAATTCAGAGATATGGCGCAGATTGATTTTCCTGAAAATCTTCGCAGTGCGATTATCAAAAACAACCGCAATCTTTTGAACGGAAAGCTTCCGTCATATGACAGGCAGATTAAAAAGGCTCAGGAGCGTGGCGATATCGTCAGTGTCAATCACAGAATCACCGCTTTTCTCGAAAGCTATTTTGATGTTATCTTCGCACTCAACCGTCAGACACACCCCGGTGAAAAAAGACAGGTTCAGCTCTGCAAAAAGTATTGCACCCTCTTGCCAAAGGATTTTGAAGAAAACATAAACGCTCTTATGAAGTCAATCTCAGACGGCGGTTCATATGAAATCGTCACAGCAATGGTCAATAACCTTGATGAAATTCTTAATGATGAATTTAAATAAAAAAAGCGGTGTCGGAAAGTTCCGTCACCGCTCAACATTTTTCAGCCATATAAAATTCAAATGAAATATTGACATTGCTTTTTGCATAATATATAATAAGAACACAAGGAAAACCGTTAAAAGCGGTTAGTCCCAAGGTTTTAAAACGAATATAAAATAATCGTCCGATATTTGAGGCTGTCGGGCGATTATTTTTTTATGCTATTGATGACTTCTGCGAGTGCTATAAGTAAAATTATCAGCAAAACCGATTCAGTCATGCATATCACCCCCTTTCGGGAGTGCTAACCGCCTTAAACTTCCTTGCGTTCTTGTATTTCGTTGTATCAATTTAAATTTACAATGTCAACCATATGAAAAGGGGCTGTGAAGAAATGAAGTTTAAGACTCCATTCTTCGCAGCTCCTTCCAATTTTTGTGAAAAATAAGGCAATTTGTTAAAAAGGCATACTTTCCATGTAGCTGTCAAAACAGGGGAAGTTTTTTCACAGCCCCATACTTGCATTTACAGTAACAAATCCGTACCGGATTACTACTTTGCTTTCTTCTTACGAACAATAGCATATACAATCACACCTACGATAAGTAAGAAACCTGCGATTGAGCCAAAGAATAAAAGCTTATTGTTATAGTATCGTATAAAAAGGTTAGTTGTTACATAGAAATCTTTAATTTCTTTTGTAATTTTGTTACCCGCCGCATCCGTACAAACAACTTTCATCTTATGCGCTCTGGTAGAGTTACCTGAAACATCAAATGTAAATTCGCCGTTTTTTCCTATAATATCAGCAATTTCCTTTGCGTCCCATGTTTTATAAGCCTTGTCATAATTATCAAGGTAAACAACAACTGAATTGAGAAGCAAATTATCATTTGCGATCATAGAAACTTTTAATTTTTCCAACGGATATGTTTGTCCGCTTTCAAGATTATCAAGTACTACATTTGGCTTTGTTTTATCAACACCAAAGCGAATTTCTTTGTTCTTTGTATCAAGCGTATTTTCAGATATATTTCCAGCTGCATCTTCTGAATGGAAACTAAGTCTGTACACACCGTCATCGCTAAAATTCTTTGCAAAAATAGTATATACATACTTATACCATTTTCCGTTGCCGCCTTCCACATCAATTCTGTAATCAGTACCGTTCTTGAGCTTGATAGTGTCACTGTTTTTGAATAGTGTTATTTTTATGTTGTTGAGTTTATTGACATTGGTTTCTGTCACAACAATATCTTTAACACTCTTTGAATATGCACCGTTAAGCTTTTTTGTTGCACTGTCGAAGGCATATGTTGAACCAAAACGGTTAGCAGAGAAGACAACAGACTTCGTTGATGTATTGCCTGCCTTATCGGTAAGTGTTGCCGTCAGAGTGTAAATATCATCAACTTTCTTTTCTTTTTCAAAGTCATAAAATATAAACTTTTTTCCGTTTATCTGATCGTCATAGTAACCTTCAAGATCAACATTATCTCTGTTTGCACCAACAAGTTTTATCGAAACATTATTGTCATCATAATTATCGTCTGAATATGAAACAACAGGAAGAATATCTCCTGAATATGCAGAATTGTTCTTAACGCCTGTTATTTCAAGGGTTGGTGCGGTTTTATCAATGTAGAATGACTGCGTATTAAATTTTGCGGAATCATTGCCTGCCTTATCCTTGACTGATATGTCAAATGAGTAGTAGCCGTCACTGCTATAAGCAATAGTAGCTGTATGCTGATCACCACTTGAACTCCAACCACTCATATTAGGCAATTTTTTGTCACCTGCTGAGAATGAAGCATTTACACGATTGACATCAAAGTTATGCTCAATAATTGTGACAGTAGCTGTTCTGTCAGCTTTGTAATAATTGCCGTTTCTCGCTGAATTATTATCGTAGCTTACAGTAATAGTAGGAGCAGTTTTGTCTATGGTAAATGATTTTGCGGCTACAGTTCCTGTTGCATAATTCTCCCCGCTGCATTTGTTACCGGCAAGGTCTGTGTATGCAATACTGAAATGATAATCTCCGTCTGCAGTGTATGGAATTGTTGCAGTCCATCTTGTATCATCCTGATTTCCTGTTCCAACAGTTTTTGTCCAGTTAGAAATTCTCGGAATATTGCCGTCAGTATTTGTAATTTTTACAACTACATCATCAGGATTGAAGTTACGCTCTGTAACAACAATTCTTGCAGTTCGTCCTGCCTTGAAATATGAATTGCTGTCGGCAGAATTGTTATTATATGAAACATCAATTCTTGGTGCGGTTGTATCAATCTTTAATTTTGCAACACCCTCCGAATCATTAGCGGCATTGTCCTTTGCATAAACTACAACTCGGACATCATTACTGTTATTCTTTGCACTGTCAACAGTGATTGAACCTGTCCACTTGCTGCGCAAATCAGACTGTTTCGGATTAGATTTGTTGAATGAATACAGTGTTCCTTCCTGTGTCAGAATATTCTGACTGTAAACTCTGTAAGATACCTCTTTCAGACCTGAATATGTTCCGCCTGTAAGCGGGTCATTGACCGAAATCGACACCTTGACATTGCCCTTATAGAATCCGTTGAGTGGCTGTTGAGGATTAACAGTTATCTGAGGTGCAACTGACTCCTCACGGGGCTTTTTGTTGTCTGCAATTAGTCCGTTGGTACTTATGTAAGTATAGTTGCCTGCATAGTCCGTGATTTTTACATAAACAGCACACTGCTCATTTGGACGCACTTCAAGTGAACTGAATTTTGCCCACGAAGTTACATTGTCAAGCTGTGCCTTTGTGAGAGGTGTTGTACCGTCGGTTGCATTTTTTGCTTCAACCTTGTAATACTCAACCTTTGCAATAGGCGAAGTTTTATCATTCTGACTGCCTGTTACTGTAATCTTCTTTTTCGACCAGAACCCAAATGTTAATGTCTTACGCAGTTCTGACCATTCAGTTTCCTGTCCTTCGGCAGACTTTGCCTTTAATGAACCTGTCGGACTTGTCTTATCGACTGTGAATTTATACGGATTGTTTTGACCCGAAACATCAACGCCGTCATTAGCATTTCCCGCCTTATCAGTATAGGATACAGCAAATGTGTAGTTTGCATCCTTCTCAAACTTAATTGTTGCCGTATGCGTATCCTTATCGTGGTTGTTGCTATCATTTTCAACAGTAGTCCAACCGCTGATTTTGTAAGCATCTGATACCTTGTTATTTTTTGCATCTACGGCATTGATTATAATGTCCTTGGTTGCGTCGTCCCCGTCAAAATGACTGCTTCTTTCAGTAACAGTCACTGTTGCAGTTCTTGATGTGTAATAACCGTTTTTTGCACCGTTGTTTGCTGTGCTGTTATACTTCACATTGATTTCAGGCGGAGTCTTATCAATGACAAGTGAAATTGTATGCTCGTCGTCTTTTGTTTTGTTTCCTGCATTGTCGGTAGCTGTTACAACAACTTTTACATCATCAGAGTTATTCCTTTCTGCATCAACAGTTATAAGTTTCGATATTCCTGTTTCAAGCTGTGATTTTGTGGGGCTTTTTACATTGAAGTTATAAAGATCTTCTGACTGTGTAACCTCATTGCCATTTATTACCTCATAGTGCACATTCTTAATACCCGAACATACATCCTTAACACCAACTGTAACATCTACATCTCCGTTGTAAATTTCACCGTATTTGTTTTTAGGACTAACATCAAATGTAATTTCCGGTGCTTTATTATCAGCTATTATGCCGTTTGAAGAAACATAGGCATAGTTGCCTGCATAATCTTCAACACGACCATAAATTACAGCCTGCTCACCGGGTGAAACCGTAATAGAATTATTGTACTCTTTGAACTCGCCTTCATTGTAGAGTTTATCAAGTTTTCCCTCATCAAGTGCAGTATCACCGTTATATTTGAAATAAGAAACACTCTTTATCGGTGAAATATCATCTTCCGCATTTGTTGCAGTTACCGTCACATTGCCATTATTCCAAATTCCGAATGTAATTGTTTTGAGAAGTTCGTCCCATATATTTTTTTCATACGTAAGCTCAAGAGAAGGTGATTTTGTATCTACTGTAAATTTGTACGGAGTTTTCTGTTCTGATACATCAACTTTTTCAGCACTTTTTCCTGCCTTATTTTGATATGATACAGACCAGTTGTAATTTCCGTTATCAACAAATGATACAGTCGCCGTATGCTTATCACCATTGGTATCCCACTCGGAAATCATCGTTGTTTTGTCAAGTGATATTTCTTCTCCGTTAATGTCTTTAGCAGAAATTACAATTCCGTCAGTTGCAGCTTTTGCATCAAATGTTGACTCCCTGTCTGTAATTGTTACAGTTGCAGTACGGTTTGCATTAAAATAGCCTCTTTCATTTTCTGCAAATTTTAAATCATTATTGTCGAACTTAACCGATATTGTCGGATTTGTTTTGTTAATATTCAGAACAACAGAATTTTCAGATGGATTTTCCGCGTTATCAACAGCTGTTACAATAACTTCTACATTATCAGAGTTATTCTTTTCTGCATCAACAGTTATGTTGTCCGAAACTTTTTGCTCAAGCTGTGATTTTGTGGGGCTTTTTACATTGAAGTTATAAAGATCCCCTGACTGTGTAACTTCATTGCCGTTTCTTACCTCATAATGCACATTCTTAATACCCGAACAGTTTGAACTCATCTCATCAACCTTAACATTGACGTTGACATTTTTATTGTAATAACCGTTTTCATTTGCAACATCAGGGATTAGTGTGATTTGGGGAGCTGTTTTGTCAACTACCATACCGTTTGAAGAAACATAGGTGTAGTTACCTGCATAATCTTCGGCACGGAAATAAATCACAAATCTCTCTTCGTCTCTCTCTTCGTAAGATATTGTTGCAAAGTTCTCACATTCTGTGAACTTGCCGTCATTGTAGAGTTCATCAAGTTCTTTCTCACCGAGTGCAGTATCACCGTTATATTTGTGATAAGAAACACTCTTTATCGGTGAAATGCCATCTTCCACATTTGCAGATACCTTCACATCACTCTTGCTCCAAATTCCGAATGTAATTGTTTGGAGGAGTTCGTTCCACGTATTTTCTTCATATGTAAGTTTAAGAGAAGGTGCAGAATTGTCAACGGTAAAATCATAAACATAATCGCCTGTTTCTGTTACACCGCTGTTTTTCAAACCTGCCTTATTTTGGTATGATACAGACCAGCTGTAAATTCCGTTATCAACAAATGATATAGTCGCTGTATGCTTATCACCGTTGGTATCCCACTCAGAAATCATCTTTGTTTTGTCAAGTGATATTTCTTCTCCGTTAATGTTTTTAGCAGAGATTTTGATTCCGTCAGTTGCAGCGTTTGCATCAAATGTTGTGCCTCTATCTGTAATTGTTACAGTTGCAGTTCTTTGAGTGTAATAACCTTTTTCAAAACTTGTATTGGTGTTACCGTTGATTTCTACATTTACAGTCGGTGCCGTGGTATTGATTTTTACATCCTTGTATGTCTCGTTTTCATTACCTGCAAGGTCTGTTACCTTCAATACAATTTTTACATCGTCGCTGTTATTTTTTTCTGCTTCAATTGTTACATCAACAGATTTTTCTTGTAAAATTTCATCACCCGATTTATAGGAATAGACTTCATGGTGATCTGTCACTGTCTCACCATTTTTGTAAACCCAATATTCCAATTTGCTTATTCCGGAATAAGCATCTGAATCCTTCGCACTCAGTGTAACATTAAAATCAGAATTGTAGTAGCCGTTTTCATTTGCTCCTTCGGCATCTATTTTGGGATTAGGTGCAGCCTTGTCAATTACAATTTTCAAATTGTCAAATTCTTCACTGCTTATTTCGGTTTCATTCTTATAAACAATGACTTCTTTGACAGTTTCTGTATCAGTAATTTCAACAGATTTTATTCCGTATCCACCTATAGATGTCTTATCGTCAAATATCAGTTCAATGCCGTTCTTTTCCGTACTAAAAACAACTGCAGCATCTTTTTTAAACACAAATGTTCCGTCACTTGATGATCGAATAGCGTCATCCTTGTCCCACTTGTAGTCGCCGGATTCCATTTCAGAATACTTTTTAAATGAAACTGATACTTTGTTTGATTCACTTGTAATATTTTCAATTGAAAGCTTATATGTGTTTTCGCCACTTCGTGTAACGGATGTTTTTTTATCTTCTCCGTTCACTTTAACTTCGTCAATACAGTATCCTTTATTTGCAGTAATTGTAATATTAGTACTTTCACCGTAGTTTACTTCTGACTTATCTGCCGTTACAGAACCGTTTTCACCTGCAGTAACATCGATTTTGCATAAAATTGGAGCAAATGTTATTTCAATTTCATAGTCCATAGCAACGCCCGTTTGTTCCCACTTATACGATTTATTGGCATTGAAACGGTTATCATCATAGCTAATTTCTTTTCCATTGATTTTAACAGAACTTACACGATAAGTTTCGCTGGGTGTGGCGGTTATACTAACTATACCATCTTTTTTTACAACAACAGTACCCTCCGTTGGTGTACCATCTCCCTGCGTCAGTGCAGGTCTGACACTTACATTACCGTTTTTGTTCCAGGATACTTTTACGGTATAAACCTTTACAAATTCCACTTTGATAGCAATGTCGCTGTTAACAGTAAGCTCTTTATTAAAATTAAATTTTGATGTATCTGTTACAGTTTCATCTTCTCCGTTTATAGAAACAGACAAAATCTGATAACCCTCATCTGCCGAAACAGTCAGGTTCGTTTTGGTACCTTCGTCAAAAAGTTGATTTTCAGAACTGTCTTTGTCAAGCTTTACAGAACCACCCGCATTCTTGTCGATACTTACGGTATACTCTTTTACAAAAGTAACCTCTACTGTAAGTGCATCTGATACTTTAAAAGAATTTCTGTATGACTTTCCTTTTTCAACAGACTTTGTTTCGCCGCCGATTACAAGTTTCTTGATGTAGGTATCTTTTGCCGGGGTAACTTCCAGTTCTACCGTACTGTCTTTTTCAACAGTTTTAGAATCCGTTACCTCTTCGTTATTGATTTTAACGGTACCGCTTCCATTTTTATTTACGGTAATCGGAACAGTATCTACAACCTTTTTCTCCAGTTTGACATCAATGTTGTCGTTTACATCTGTTACATCGACCTTGCCGGTCTTAGTAACATAGCTGTCAGCTGAAACGCTGTATTCAAAGGTCACCGACTTTCCGTCAGCAATGTCTTGCTCATAGTTTTTCATCTCGGCAATAACAGCTTCGCCTTCGTTGGTTTTTACCGTATTGTCTTCCTTAACATTTTGGTCAATGAGCACCTTGTATTCAATACTTGCGTCATTGATGTCTGCGTTATTCACGCTATCCTTTACACAAACAGTAAATGAGTCAACATTGACTGATGTGCTTGCGAATGCGGTTATCGGCAATATGCTGAGAACCATAAGCAGTGCAAGAACTACAGAAAATGCACGATTGACCAATCCGCTTTTTTTATTGTACATTTTTACCTCTCCTTACTTTCAATGCTCTTTTCAAAGCATCTTATATATTGAAAATTTCTGCCATTTAACATACAATGCAAGTTAAACGATAAGAATAAAAATGACACATCTGTAATAATAAGCCATGGATTTTTCATGTTAAAGCACAATACAATAACAAGAATTATCACAGATATTATCAATATGCCGTCTGCTATACAAGCAGGTTTGTTTTTACAAAATGAAATTATACCCAAACTGTCATCAGGTTTCTTGACCTTTCGCTTTTTAGAGCATTTCAAAATCGTTTTTCTTACATTATTTGCCTGCCAGAACGATACCTGAGAAATAATAAAAAATAACCAGAAAAAAGCTCCTGTAAGAATCAATAAAACATTTCGTTCTCCTCCGCTGTTCAGCGGAATAAGCAACAGCACAAGACTCGCAAGAACAGCGAACACAACAGAAATAAGGAAGTTAAGCATAAGTTTTCTTACTGATTTATTCACTATAACACCCCTATTCTATAATTTCGTCACTATCAGTGAAGCCTATTTCCACTTCGGTGCGAATTTCGGTGTGCTGTCCGCTTCCAACTGTATTTTTGGTTACATTTTCCTTTGTGTTAAAGTCAGACAAAACAACAGTGTCCTCAGATGCAGAAACATCGTTCAAAATTGTTGTTTCATCAGCTGTTGTGTCCAGAATTGTAGTTTCTTTAGATTGTGGATTCAAATCCAATGTACTGAATTTTTCTGTAATCGGTGAAACAGTATCTCCGTATCCTTGATTTGCTATGTTTCCCGAAGGCGTCATCTTATCGGTTATTTTGCCTCTTGCTAAATTAACCGCACTCGGCTTGTAAGACTTTCTTCCGGACATTTCATTTTTTTGTCTTATGTCATTGATTGCCTTTTTGGCCGTAGAACCTGAAAGATTTCCGATTACCTTCCGTATATTCAGTACAAAGAAGAGTATAATGCTGAGTACAAGCATTACGGCTGCAAGAATGTATGCTACCACAGAAAGGATTTGTAATAATTCAACCGACATTACTGAGCCCCTCCCTTGCTTGTGCTATATGCTGCATCAATTGCCTTTTTTGTATCAAAAAGCAATGACTTGGTTTCATTCTTCTTGGCAGTTGTTTTTTCTGTAGTAGTCTCAATATCTTCTAATGTATCCCTTATCAGATAATACATATCCGATATTTCTGATTTGGTAACGCCATCACCTTTGAACTTTGTAGCGTACTGTGAAATGGCATTTCTTGCAAGTTCAAGCAATTCCAACCTTACAATTTCACTTTCACTAGTGTCTTTTGCTATTGAATTCAAAAGTTCATTTATGTTATCAAAGAAAGGTTTATACTTTCCTTTGTCATCCGCTTCTGTAACATCTGTTGTAATGTCACGGTAAAATTTTCCGATACTCGAATATGCCTTTGCCATATTCAGGTTTTCATATTCTTCGGGAGCATTGTTAATAACATCTTGGAACCACGCAATTGAACTTGTAGCTCGTGTTATCGGATTGCCCTTACCGTAATCATAGTAGTACCAGAATAATTTTCCTGTTTCAAAGCATATTTCTGTATAATTTTCAGGGTCAGCCTGCAATTGCTTTTTGTTGTTATTTATATATTTAATCAACTGTGCGGATTCCTCGGTAGAAAATACCGAATCGTTTTCTTTATAAGCTTGGATTAAGCCAAGGTAGGAATCTTTCTCCCCCGCTTTATTTGGAACTGCGATAGCCTGACCGTATAACTTAATTTTCTTATTATAGTCGGTAGCTTTTGCTGCATCAGACATTAAATTTTGATATGTATCCGTTGCTTTCTGTGCTGCAAAATAATTAAGGGTAAACCCACCGACAGCAAATATTACAGCTAAAGAAAGAGTTGTTATAAAACCCGCTAACTTTCTTTTCTGTTTTTTCTTATATACATCGTCAATTTCTTCATAATGCTCAAGAGCATACATCAGTTCAGCCGCTGACTGATAACGATTGTTCGGATCTTTCTGTGTACATTTAAGGATGATACGCTCTAACCCACTCGATAACGCAGGATTTTTCTGACGAATAGGCTCCATTTCATACGGCGGCTCGCTGGGATTACATCCGGTAACAAGGTGGTAAAGCGTTGCTCCAAGGCAATAAATATCAGTTCGTGCGTCAGTTTGTCCCATTCCTCCGAACTGTTCCGGAGCAGCATAACCAACCGTACCAAGGCAAGTTGTGTCTGCAAGATTTTTTTCCTTAAATTCTCTGGCAGTACCAAAGTCAATCAGCGTAACATTTCCGTCAGGCTTAAGCATAATGTTAGCAGGTTTCATATCACGGTAAATTATCGGAGGCTGCCTTGAATGAAGATAACCCAAAACATCACAAAGTTGTTTTGCCCACTCTATTACCCTGTCTTGAGGTTGCGCACCATATTCTTCAAGTGCTTTATTAAGTGAATTACCCTGAATGTAATCCATTATAATGATAAAAGAATCATCTGTATCAATAACATCTATGATACTCGGCAAGTTAGGATGACTTAATTTTTTAAGAATGTCCGTTTCAGCTACAAGTCCCTGCTTAACTGCCTCAAAATCAAGAACACCGTCCTTTCGGACTTCCTTAACTGCCCAGGTCTTGTTTGCTTTCTCGTTAATCGCCATATATACAACACTCATACCGCCCTGTCCGACTTTACTGAGTATTTTATATTTGCCGTCAACAAGAGATCCTATTTTAAGCATCCCGTTCCCTCCAATTTTAAAAAGTTCTGACAGTAATTACCGAAATATTATCTCTTTCTTGTCGCTGCTTGTTAAGTTCAACAAGTGATTGCATATTACACTTCATTCCCTCAGCATCAACCATAACATTCGGATTTAGTGAATTATATATTTCTTCATTGCTGATTTCGTGTCTGAATCCGTCACTGCACAACATATATACCGCATTCAGCTTTGTATCCCCAAAAAACATATCGGGATAGACCTCTTCGGATGCACCAATACATTGTAACAAAACGCTTCTTCTTACATCGTTTTTGGCCTGTTCAGGCGTGATGATTCCCTGTTCAATTTCTCTTGCTACAACGCTGTGATCTCTTGTCATCACTGTCACATTATCACTGATTTCATAGGCACGAGTGTCGCCAACATTGATGATATAATATCTATTTTCAGTCAAAAGTATTGCCGTCACGGTCGTGCCGAGTCCACTTGCAAGTCCGCATTTTTTTCCGTAATTCTTTATTTTTTCATTATATTCGATTGCAATTTCTGTCCAGTCGGAACGAATATCAACATCATCAAACCCCTCTTCGCATAAAATCGGAAGTTTGTTATCTACCCATTTGCAGTACCCATTTACAAGTGACGCACTTGCAATCTCGCCTTTTGAAAGGCCTCCCATACCGTCACAAAGCACAGCGAAAACCATTTTTCCTTTTGGTGTGGACAGTACTCTAACATTAAAACTGTCCTGATTTGTGCTTTTAGTCGTTCCTATATCAGTAATGGCGGATATTATAAAATCCATAGTCACACTCCATAATTTATAACATCTGAATTATTAAAATCTTCTGATCAAAACATCTTAACTTTAATAAAGTTTGAATTCAAAATTCTCATTACCCAAACGAATTTTATCACCGTGATGTATTTCGGTTTCAGCATTACTCGGAATCATTTTTTCATTAACAAATGTATGGTTTGTTGAATTTGTGTCAACAATATAATACTTGTTACCTCGGGTAATTATGTTAGCGTGACTTCTGCTTACAGCAGTATTGTCACTTACAAAATAGTCAACATAACTTTTTTCTTTGCCAATACGGAAAACCGGCTTGGTAAGGTTAATTATTTCATTATTTTTATTGCGTAAAAGATGCGGCCTTACTGCCTGAGTCTGCTGCAAATCTCCGCTTAATACTGTAGTTTCACCGATTTTTCCGTTATTTAAAACTGTGGTATTGCCAAAGTTCATAGGCTGTCCCTGTGGTTGTACCTGCTGAACAGTCTGAACTTGTTGAACATTTTGAATCTGCTGAACCGGCTGATTGTACGGCTTATTTTGTAACGACTGCTGTACAACAGGCTGAGCCGGAATCTGTGAAGGCTGTGTTTGCGGTCTTGCTGTAGGTTGATTCTGCTGTTTAATCGGTGTGGGCTGCTGTATGTTTGAAGCAGGTTGTCCCGGAATTGCAAAGCTGCCGTTTCCTGAATTCTGATTTACATTTGGTATTTTATAGCCGTAATTACCATTGATTTTACTTGCGTTTCCATTAACATTTTGATTAGCCTGTGCCTGTTTTTGTGCATCATTTTTAGCCTTTTTAGCTGCCTTCTGCTGATCGTATAAGGCCTTGTTTTCTTTACTGTAGTGCATAAGCAAGTTAAACATACTAATCTTTTTCTCAGGTTCTTCAGGTATTACAGGCGGTGACTGCTGTTGAATCGGCGGTTTAACAACATTATTAGTGCCAGAAACTGTTGATTTAACAACCGGCTGTGATTTAGGCTGATTTATCTGAATCGGTTGTGGAACAGGTGTTGTTCTGGGTTGTACCTTATTTACAGCAGGAGTCGACTCCAAAGCTTCTTTAGGTTTTGGCTGAACCACTTTTCGAACGCTGACTACCTGTTGTACAGGTGTCGTATTAACTGATTGTTCATTCTTTAAACCATCAATAAGCTTTTTAAAGTCAACGAGTGAAAAAAGAGGTGAGCCATTTAGGTAATTAAATATTTTTGTAACATGGTCAGAATTTTCAGTTTGATCAAACTGAGTATTAACCATAATGTTTTTGAAGAAAGCCCCTAAATCAGGTTTTTGTATCTCATTGTTAGTTATAGGCAAACATATGAGAGTTGCCTCACAAGTTGACACATCTACAAATATATAGTCCAAATCAAGAATGACACTTGATATATCAATCATATAGTCTTCTGCTGATATTAAAGCGTTGACTATACCGTCAAAGACGCCGAGTAATCTTTTACGGTTCACTACTCCCGTAAAAAATTGTTTCATAGAAATTTTAGCCGAAACATTATACTTTATGAATCTGACTTCATCCATTTGAGTGAAAATTGTTTTTATCAATCCTGGAATATTGTTGTTGGTAATCATACCAAGGCTTAATGTGTCAATAAAATCCCCTTCTTTTATTTTATATACAAGGTATGTATTAACACCCTGATTCTCATAAAAAAATTCCACGATATTTACTCCTCTCTATTCAGGCGATATAGTTTAAGCAATTGCCATTTGTCTCCTGTTTGTATAAAGCAGCTGCCTTTTTCGCTGAAATCTTTTGCTCCAAAAAACTGCTGTTCAATCACAACATTTTCATCAGTGTCAACAAAACCCCATTTACCCGAAATTTTTACAGCTGCAAGCCCATTGCTGTATGAGCGAGCGTCTTCATAAGTTTTATCTGATAACCGTTTCGCATTTTTATCTATAAAGAACCACTTTCCGTCATTTTCAACAGCCGCATAAGTGCTGTCGGCAAAGCAATGTGCGTTTTCATATTTTTCATTGCCGATCTGTTTTCCGGAAGAGTCTATCATAATATAACCTGTTCCGTCACCTACAAAAAGTCGATCATTTCTAAATACGATATTTTTTTCATCGGCAACAACATCAGCATATTCAGTTGATGACTTTGCATTACCTTCATTATTTATGATTTTCCACTGTCCGTTTTCCTTAACAGCTGCTATGCCATTATTAAAAGCGGTAGCATCATCATATTCACCGAACAACTTGTTAAGTTCGCTGTCACAATATGAATATTTTCCGTTTTCAAGTTCAACTTTTATTATGTCATCAGAAGAAATTCCGAATGACTTATATTTTTCTTTTGATGCCAAAACTCTTGAGCCTGTATTATCAATAAAATAACATTCACCTTTCTGATCAACAACAGGAGCCATTTCAGCTTTCGTAAAGGGAGCAGCCGAAACATAAGTAATTGGGGTCTTTTGATTTCCGTAAGAATCAACATAGCCCCATGCATCTTTGCTTTTAACTGCACAAAAACCGTTTCCGTATATTCCGACATCATCGTATGTATTGAAATCAAGTTTAAATGAATATGAGAGTTCATTTTTAACAGATTTTATGTAGTCAGACGAAACATTGCGTTTCTCTGCTGTAGATAACACATCAAAGCACGCATCATAATCTTTCTGTTTCATATATGCTTTGAGAATACAATCATACGACTTTGAATTTGCAGGATATTTCGCAAAGAAATCTTCACACCAATTCAAAAATTCCGTATCTGAATTTTCCTGTCTCTCATAATATTCAGCTACTTCCACATAAACATCCGGAGTTGGGTTGATGGATAGAGCTTTATTATAATTTTCAATAGCATATTTAGTTATGTCCAATTCGGCATATTTTCTTGCCTCTGACAAATAGTGATTGTAATCACTGTTTTCTTTAACAGCATTAGAAACAAGAGAATAGCACGCCAGTGCCATAAGAACAACCAAAGCAAGCGGTATTATTTTTCTGTAGTTTTTCATTTTGTGCACCTCATCATATTCCGGATAAGCCTATAGCAATAATTGTTCCAAGCAGAATACTCGGTCCGAATGAAATTGAGTCTTTCCTTTTCTTTTTCTTTGAAATGAGCAATCCCAGTGCAAGGAAAAATGAAACCAAAAGTGAAAAAAACACTGAATTAAATGCTCCCCACAAACCTTGATACAGACCCATCAAAGCAAATAATTTAATATCACCCATACCCATACTGTTTTTAAAAACAAGTGATATTAGCAAGAAAAACAAACCTATAACCGCAGCTCCGATTACTCCGTCTTTTAGTGAATCAAGCACTGTTGACGGAGAAAAAACAAACTCTGCAATATAAAGCACCATACATAACACTAAAGACACAATCAAAAACGGATTTGGTATTTTATGCTTTTTGTAATCAACAGCCGCCATCGGTAAAATTGAGTCTATCAAAACCAAAAGTTTTAGCTGGTGAATTATGCTATGCGAAACATAAATTGTGTTAAACAAAGCAACTATACATATACTTTTCAATACAGCGAAAACGATGTATATAACCTTGCTTTTGGAATCTATGGCAATATCGCTCTTGTTAAATTTTTTAATAGTGCCGTTTTTCAAATAAACACAAGTTCCGACATAGCCTGTACACATCAAAACGAGGGAGATAACGGTTTCAATTATTATTCTCATTTTCTCATCCCTAATTATCTTTTTCTTCTGTTTTGCTGGCGCCTTTTCCGTAACTCGGAACAACCTCAATCGTTACTCCACGGGTATCTGCGTCAGCAATCACCTTTTCAATTTTTTCCTTAAGACCGTCATCCTCAGGAATAACCAAGACAATCTTATTTTTAGCTCCGCCGCAATTTTGTTTCTCCTTGGTTGTTTGTCCGTTTTTTTCGGTTTTAACATCAACAGAAGAAAGTCCGTCTGTTGTGCTCGTCATTTTTCCGCACAATCTCTCAATACTTTCCTTGAGTGCAACCGAATCCAAATCATCAAGAGTTTTTACATCTTCATCAGCTGAACTGTAAAGCGGATTCATTGAGGAAATCATAACAAATTCATTTTTTTCGGAATTATAGAGCTGAACATCTGTCAAACCTGCGGTTTTCTTATAACCCTCTTTTTCCATATTCGCAATAACCATATGGCGAATTAAATTAGACCGTTCCTGAACAGTAGCTTTTGTCCAGAGGGTATCGGTTTCTTTGTATTTTTTAGAACCTTTATATGTAGATTCGCCTGCAAGCCAGCCGTGTGTAATTGCCTTTTGATGAAAAGAAAATTTAAAATCAATCGGAAGCAACGCAATTACTTTGACATCATACGACACATCAACAGTTATTTCATTTGAGCCGTATGGGAATAAGGTTGAATTTGAAAAATCAAGTCCGTCAATGTAAGAGCCGTTTCCGTTAGGAACAACACCCAGATGTTTTAAATAATCATCAACATTACCGTCTTTTGAACTGACAAGGTGTTTTTTGCACAAAACCTTTGAAAGCGGGGCAGCCACAAGTCTTGATTTTGCAAGATTTAAACCTTCACTTGCCGCCATTTTTGCAATTCCGAACATCAACTGTTTTGGATCTTTGGCAATATCTTCAATTGTAGACTTTAATGAACTGCCTGCGTCTTTAATTTTATCTGCACTTCCGACGGCGGAATCCCAAGACTTAGATATATCAGAAATATTATCCATAGAAGATTTTCCTGTATTACCGAGATTTTCAATCTCATTGAATACGGTGTTTATATCAGACATAATAGAATCAATATCCTGCGTTCCGTCTTTAGCCGCCTGAGAAAGCTCAGCCTCGCTCTTATTAAATCCTGTAAGTGAATAAAGGTAACTGTATTGTGACAGTTCCTTTGCAGTTGTGTTGATAGCTACAGCAACACGAGCCTGCACCAAACAGATATTTACAATGGTAAGCAAGGTCACGATTGCAAACATAAATGCAGACAGAGAGATGGTTGCCTCAATAGTAACCGATCCACTTTCGCCTTTTATTCTTTTCAGCATTTCCATCCCTCCGATTTTTTTGCTTACTCTTCTGAACGAACTGTTTGTGTCATTTCATCTACAATCTCACTGATTTCATCAATAAGTTCCTGACTTTGTGACTTATCAATTACCGAACCGACAATTTCGCACGGAACTCCGTCAAGAACGAATGCACAACCCTTTGCATATCCGTCAAACTTTGTATCTGTTCCGTAGTTAATAGTACCCTCGAACAAATACATATCTATTCCGTTGATTGTAGTTTCTTCGTCTTTGGTAATTGTTATACCGTTTATTCCGCCCTCATAATTCTGCATATTTGGAATCATTTCTTTAAAAGCGACTTTGTGAGCCTCTTTTGGAGAACTTGCCTCACTACCATCCGCTTCAGTAAAAGATACATATCTTGAATCATGAATAATAAATAATTCAGTAAATGCCTGCTCAATCTCTTGATAGTTTGGAACATCAACATATATATTTTTCAGTGGAACTTTATAAGTCCCCGATAACTTTGTGTTTGATGATTGTGCAACAGTTTCCGAACTGCCTTCCGTCTGGGGCACTTGTGATGAACTGATTACCGAATCTGTCGGCTGTTGTGATTCGCTGTTGCCACAAGCAGAAACAGATAAGAGCATAGTAAGTGCGATTAAAATTGTGAGTGTTTTTTTCATTGTGTTTTTTCTCCTTTAATATCCTTTGGTAGATTTATATTCAACTGTATACCAGTTTACATTATCCGAAGGGTTGCCCTCAACATCGGCAAACAGCGGAAGTGCCAACAGAGTCGGCTTAACCTGAACCTTTGCATACAGGTCAACATATACAGCCGAATCTGAAAGTTTAAAGTCTTTTCTTTCGGCGTCCTGTCTCATATTTGCCTGTATAACATCTCCTGTTCTGAGCAGTACTCCCTCTTCGTTTGTATAAAGACCTATCATTAAAAATAATCTGAGATAGTCACTGTAGGAAAATGACAGTAATGAAGCCATTCCTGTAGAATCCGTGTCGCCTGAAGTACTTCCGAAAATTCCGTCAATCTGCTGATTCAGGGTTTCCTTTAACTTTCCTGCTCCGCCTTTCATTGACTCCTTAACTTTGTCTTTCATTTTATCCTTATAGGCAATTACTTTGTCAGAAGTGGTATTTATTATTTTCACTATGTCTTTTCTAACTTGACCAATTACTTCGGTAATATTATTTGCTACATTGGATACAGATGTTTCGGCATTATCTGTAATGCTCTTCATTTTATCCAACAATACTTGAACATATTTCTCTTTTATCAGTCTTACTGCCTCAGCTTTAACTATGTATCCAAGGTCAGAACTTTTATCAACACCTTCACCTTCCGTTTTAAGCCAATCATCTAATCCTGTGGTAACTTCATCTGCCATATCAACAGCCGGATCACTTGCATACTTTTCAATGGCATTATTACAGAGAGTTGTCAACTTTTGAATTGCCGTATTTGCATGCCTTTCAATAAGAGTATCATACGACGCAGATACAGAGCTGACAACCTTATCTGTTCCGTCTTTGATAAACTCATTAAGCTGGTCATCTGTCATATCAAGCAAATCATTCAACTTTTCAATACCGGCATCTAATGCAGAATCAGTAACATCTTTTAACGCATTACCAATGCCTTCTCTTGCTTCATTCATTAAACCATTGACAGAGCATTTCCAAGTTTTTTTATTCTTAAACAACGGAACGCTTTCGCCGTTTTTTAAATCTTGCAAATCCAATGCTGACTCACAACAAGCGATTCCTATAATAATTGCCGCCTGAATAAGCGGAGCAGGAATAACACCCAATGTAGCCGCAGAAATCGGGGTTGCAATAGCAAATGCGGTATCTCGAATAGATGAGTCCATAAATGCGTATATTACATTAAATCCAAATCTGATTCCGTAAATTGAACCGTAGGCCTTGGTGAGATTTGAAGAGTTTGAACCACCGTAAATTATGTACTCAACCTCTTTGCCGTAGGCGTAATTGTTTGTTGTATTCATCGGGGTCAGCGTTAATGTCTGTACCTCTGCATCTTTGCCCGACTTTTTTTCCGTTTCCTTCTCAATTGTATCGTAACTGAACATACTGAGGACATAATCGGAAACATACAATTTATCTCGCAAGTCTGTTCCCATTTTTGCGGCTGCGTCGCCTAGGTTTTTAAACATAGAACTAAGGCTTTTACTTGTATCTTTTGCCGCAGAATCACCTGTTTTTATTTCCGAAGAAGGGGTTTTAGCATTATTTCCCGCATCTTTCGACGGCCAACCCTTTGTAACCAATGAAGATAAATCCTTGCTGTTTGTAATATTTCCTTTTTCTGCATTTTTAGCATCATCACTTGCCTTTGAATCTGAATTTTTCTTTATATCGTCATACAAATTCTGACCGTCTGATTTGTTCTCAGATTTTGTTTCTGTTTTTGCAGAAACCTCGCCTGTGTTGAAATGGGTGTACAAATACGAATAAAAATTCAACTTATCGGTTTTTCCGTGTAGATAAACCTGTGTTCCTGATTTATTCACCCAGCTCACATCAAGTTTTCCGCTCTCCCATGAAAACCAACCGTCTGCCTGACTTTTTAGTTCCGGTGTTGAAAGTTTAACGCTCTTAAGCTGAGCAGCCCCAACCTTGCTCTCAATTAAAGACTCGGCTTTACCGTAACCTTTTATATCTCCGATAAAAGTACCGTCAAACTTATATTTTTTAATTTTATCAATACTTTTTTGGAGGTTATCTGAGATATTCTTTAATCTTGTAACCATTTTTTCTATTTCTTGCGTATTCAGATAAGTTCCCAACTCCTGAATTTCTGCTTTATCCTGCCGAGCCATAGATGTGTTTTTAAGTTCATTATCGTTAGCTGCACCTTCCCACGCATTTTTAGCGTTATACAGTTTTCCGCTTTCAACAGAAGTTTTTGCCTCATTAAGTTTCTTTGATGCGTTATCAAGGTATTCTTTAGCTTTTTCCATATTGTCAACATAACCCGAGACCTTGTCGCTTATACCTTTTATTAAATCATTCGTCTTTGTTGTGTTTGTCGGATCTTCGCCTTTATTCAGCTCCTGTGAAATATCAGAAAAAGTTTTGGCGATTCCGCTGACCTCGTTCATAGCACTTTCGTACTTGCTTTCAATTGTAGAAAATTGGGTAGAAAGCTTATCTGACTTTGAATTTACAGTTATTTGAGTATCTTTGAGTTCCTTTTTTGCATCATCGTCATAAGCCTCAACCCATATCATTGCATTCTTCAGTTTTTGATATACTGTATACACTGACTGAGCAGAGCTTGTGTACTGTCCTAAATTTTTTCTGTTTGTTTGAACAAGGTACTGTAAGTCATACACATCGACAGGGGCAGATGTTTTCTTAATTTCTGCCCCATAAGCATCCATTTTTTGAAGTTCCCTATAGAACGAATTCATCAATGATTTTATTCCATCAGCTGTGGGACGTTTGTTTTTATCATATCCGCCAACTCGTTTGGGATAATATTGAGTATAATCTTGTAAAGGGGCAGCTACACCTGTTTCAGAATAAGTAAATCTCCACAAATCAACCCTAACATTATCGCCTGCTGCATTTTTAGATTCGACATTATTTACTTTCTGTACATTACAATAATAATCAATATAGTTCTGTGTATCGTATAAGTCCATTATCGTCTTTCTGTTGACGGAAAACTTATAATCATTCTCCCAACCTGAAGAGTCTTTTAAATTTTTCTGCATATCGCTGAAATAATTTTTATCGGTAATAAGGGGCAAAGAATTGTATTTGTTAATATATTCCCACGCGGACTTGAGTGTATTCATTACACTCTCTTCTTCTTTGTAGTAATCCTGTCGCTTATCAACAAGTTCGCTTTGCTTGCTTAATGTTTTAAATGTCTGAATTGAAGAAAGAAAACTTAAACCTGTGTTAATAGGAGCACGATATTTCATAAAATCGACAATCTGCTTCTTCATAACACTTGCATTTGAAAGTGTGGCGTCACTGTTTTTATTCACACTAAAGTCTACAAGCTCCATATTGAGTACATCAGACACATCACCACTGTCACCAACCAAACCAAGCTGAGCCATAATTTGATCCACATAAGAATCGGCATCTTCGTTGCTGACACCCGAAGAAGTAATGCAGGAGCGATAATAATCCTCCAAACTTGCATACAATTCGTCTGTATTCTGTGCAGTCGCAAAAAGGCCGTACATATCCTTTAATTTTGTGTCATAGTCAGTGAGTGCTGTATTGAGAGTCAAATCTCCTGCAGATTCCGAAACGGATTTAGCTAATGACACTTTGCTGGCATCTACAAAAAGTGCAGAAACAGTCATCATTGGCACCAAAATAATAACAAGGAATATTGAAACAGCACCCTTGGTTTTTTTGAACCTATTCATTACCCGCAATCCTCCTTACTTTTTAGCAAATCCTGATATAAAATCATTTATTTTTCCGAACACATCAGATATCTTCTGTGCGACTTTTGACTTGCTGAATACATCTATAACCATATCTGTATTTCGTATAAATTCTGCCGTATCATCAACCGGTGCTTCTGCTCTTGAAGTAATAACCAACATCGGCGGTGTTGATTCTCCTAAAAAACTGATAGGAAACTTAATGGTATACTTTACCTCTACCGAAAATGTAGAATAAACGACATAATTGTTGTATTTGGCTATATCTGATTTAGCTGTTGTAATTTTGGGGTACATATTCGTAAAAAAGGTTGATGTTTTTCCTGTCAATGCTTCTTCAACTTCATTTGATATTTTGCTTTCTACATCATTCATACCGCCAAAAATATAACGATACGGCTTTGTTTCCAGAGCCGAGAGTGACGGAAATTTTCCTGTTTCTTTCATTGTTTCCAGAATCGGATCTGCACAATATGCAGCGCCTTGAATTGCCTTTTGCTCAACTACAGATTCAACCTGAGCTTTCATATAAAAAGCATTTCCCATATAAATTAAGAAAAAGAGGATAATAAACATAATAGGAAACACAAAAGTTGCTTCGATGATTACTGTACCGTTTTCACTATTCAATTTTGAACATATAGAGTTTTTTCCTGTCATCTTTATCGTCCTCTCAAAAAATTTAGCATATGTGCATAGGGGAATCGAATTTACAACTGTCATTTCGATGTCCCCTTGCACATCTGTGAAGAGGGCCTCTTCTAGTTGCTGTTGACCGCATCGGTTGCTTTTTTGGTAATTGTACCAAACAAGGTTTCCAAAAGTGCTTTAATTTGATCTTTAAAAATTAAAGCAAGAATAACCGCAATACCGATAAGAATAACAATCGCAACGATATTAACCTCGCCCTTTTCATCAGTAAACAGGTCTCTCAACTTCATTTTTGCGATACTGCCAAGTATCATCATCTTCTGTAACATCATTTGCCATATTCCTCCTTTCTGCAAGTTTACTCTATGTAAATAACAATAAAGCCAAAAATAAGTTATCAAACTCCCAGATTTGTAAAAATCGGAACTATAATCATAATAAGGATACCAACGAACATTACACAAATAGGAATAAGTAATTTGCTGGCAGCTTTTTCTCCTTCTCGTCTTACGAGCTGCTTTTTTAACTGCCATACTTCTTTGCTCTGTTCCTGCAACATTGCAGTCAATTCACTGTTTCCTTTTGTCATACCCTGAATAATTGTTGACGTAAACTTTTTAATCTCCGGAATGATGCAACGAGAACCAAAATTAAACATCGCGTCAATCTCAGAAACACCGTTATTCATCTCATTAACTGTGGTTTGCATTTCGGTGTAAATTGTTGATGTGCCTGCAAAGGCAACTTCCTGCCATGCCTCACGCAAAATCATTCCGGCATTTGTAAGCAAAGCCAACTTTGAAACAACTTCTGAAAAATCATGAAGCAGTTCATCTGACCTTTTAAGAATTCTTTTTTTCGTTACCGTACCAAAATAATAGTACGCAAGTCCAGCAAAAACAAAACCCACTATCAGTGCAAGCACATCCGATGCAAGTCCATACAAAATAAAGGAAAGTACAAATAAAGTAAATGCAATTGTTATTTGTTGGGAATGAATCGTTCGCAAATAATACTCTGAATATTTACTGCCGTACAATACATCAAGTTCCTGACGAAGTTTTCTGTCGCCTTTTGATTTATAATTATATTTTATTGTTTCGAGTACTGCGTAACCGAGTCCGTATATCTCCTTAAATGGATATTCTTTCTCAACAAGCACATCAAACATTGAATTGTACTTCATCCCTTTGATAAAGAACATCAACCAAATAATGAGTGAAACGATACCCAAGGTCATAATTACAATATCTGTCATTGTTAAGCCCAGCATAATCTTCACTCCTTAAAGTTTTATATCCAAAACAGCTTTTCCGATAAAATAAGCAACTACAAAAATAATTAAACTTACTGTTGTGGAAATAATGCCCGTTGGTGTAACAAAATTATTTGCAAATTCAGGACTCATCATTTTTATTACAGCAATCAAAACTATCGGCATAGCAATCATAATATTCTGTTCAAGCTTATTTGAAGTTACCAGTGTTTCTATATCCTCGGAAATTTCCATCTTGTCATTAAGAATACTGTGTGTATTACGAATAATTTCCTTTATATTGCCGCCTTTTCTGTAGCTAATTTTAAAGACATTGGCAAAACTCATAATATCTTCATTGTCACTGCGGCGACCAAAGTCCTCAAGAACATCTTCAATTGCAACATTATTATGTATTCCGGAAATTATTACTTCAAGTTCCTTCAATATAAAAGCATCAGAATCGTACTGCAATTTTAAATCATCATATACGCCAAAGAAAGAATCGTTTACATTTTTTCCCGCTCCGATAGATGTTGTCAATGCGTCAAGCATATCTCGAAATTGATGACTTAACTCCTTTTTCTGTTTTGCAACAATTGATTTTCTACGCATTGGTACAAACAATTTACCCGCAACTAATCCTATCGCAGTCGGAATTATTATATTGAGAACCCATGTTACTGTTGTTGGCTGATTAAATTCGTCTTTTCCTATTCCACCATAAAAAAGATAGCCAACAGCTGCACCTACAACAAAAGCCAACAGAAAATACAATATTTTTTCTGTCTTTGTCATGTTATATACTTTATAATTATAGGTTGGTATATTCGTTGCAGAGGTAAAGTATTGCGGCTCTTCAATTCTTTTCTTTTTTTTATTTTTCTTTGCCAATACAATCACCTCAAATTTCTGATTTAAAGCCGGAAAGCTTTAATTTAAATGTATTCTGCATTTTATTATCAGTCCTCTTAAGTTTGCCTGAAACTTTTTCCAAGGTGCTTTTCTCATCTTCCTCAAAGACATACAGCGGATTAAGTATAATTTTACCGTTTTCGTATCCTACTACCTCAGTGATTTCCATTGTTTTTCTGGATTTATCACGAAGCCTTGAAAGATGAATGATTATGTCAACGGCAGAGGCAATTTGCTGACGGATTGCTTCAAGAGGCAGTCCTGCAGCTCCCTGCAAAACCATGGTTTCGAGTCGGCTGAGCATATCCTCAGTTGAGTTTGCGTGGCCTGTTGAAAGAGAACCGTCATGACCTGTATTCATGGCCTGCAACATATCGAGTGCCTCTCCGCCACGACACTCACCGACAATAATGCGCTCCGGTCGCATACGCAGTGAAGATTTTATTAAATCTCTTATCGTAATTTGACCTGCACCGGAAGCATTGGCATTTCTTGTTTCAAGGCTGACAAGGTTGTCTATTCCCTCAATCTGAAGTTCAGCGGAATCTTCAATTGTAATTACACGCTCATCCTTTGGAATATAATTTGAAAGAGCATTGAGAAATGTAGTTTTACCTGAACCCGTACCACCGCTGATGAAGATATTGTATTTAGCTTTAACAAGAAGTTGAAGCTTATCTGCAATTTCCTGAGTTATTGAGCCGTACTCTATCAATTTTGCTATTGTCATAGGAGTTTTTGAAAACTTACGAATTGTAACAGTCGGGCCACATAACGCAATCGGGGGTAACACCACATTAACACGAGAGCCGTCTGGAAGTCTTGTATCACAAATCGGATTTGCCTGATTAACCTCTCTGCCGGCAAGACCGACAATTCTCTGAATAACATCTTCAAGTTTTCGCTGACTTTCAAATTGTTTATCAAGCTTGTAAAGACGACCGTTCTGTTCGATAAATACATTTTTCGGTCCGTTAATCATTACTTCCGTTATGCTCTCATCCTTGATAATTGAATCAAGAAGTCCAAATCCTCTTATAGAACTGTAAACCTGTTCAACAATAGAAACTCGTTGATCAATTGAACAATACTGCTCACCGATATACTGTTCAACAATATCCTCTATTCTCTGCTGCAAATCGTCATCACTTATCTGGCTTAGCGAGAGGTTATCAGTAACATATTTCTTGATTTTTGAGACAAACTGTTGCTCCTGTTCAAAAGTCATAATTATTCACCGCCTCAACAAATTCTGCCAAACATTTCTATTGATGATAGGCTATCCAGAATCTGTGAAACAGACGCATGTTCATATCTTGGAGCACCGCCTATATTTTTGAGCTCAATATTACTTGCAAGAGCCCTGCTACTTTTATTGCTAAACTTGTTGTAGATCAGCACAATTCTGTTCAAAATCGGAACATCTTCATTTTGCTCAGAAATTGCCAATGCGTCGTAAGCTCTGCTGATTTTAATATTAGAAATCTCAGAACCATCGCCCGTCCATACCAAAGCATTAGCCTGTTTTAAAATCTTGATTATATCACTGTCAATTCCAAAATCCAAATCAAGAATAATATAGGAATATGAACCCAGAAGTTTTGCTTCAGAAATAAGTCGAATAATTTCATCACTTTTGAGTTCAATCATATCCAAAGCTACCTTTGGCTGCGAGTAAAAATACACACCTCTGCGATCCTGTTTAACGCAGCTTTCCATTTTCATAGATAAATTTGCCTTTCTGCTCTTCAAGGCAAATATTATATCACTCATATCAAACTGACCTTCCGCAGAAAAGAAAGCGTCAGCTGAACCGAATTTTTCAAAATTAAGATACAGTGTCTTTTCGCCCTTGGCGGCATAATATGATGCACAGGCTGCAGCCATTGTTGAACTGCCTGTACCGCCGCATGGAGATGCAAAAGCAATCACCTTGCAGGAGTCATCTCCAAATCTTGTTTCGGATACACCGCCTGCATTTTCAGAATATATACTTAATATCTGTCTGTAAATAAGGTCTGCTTTTTGATATTTGCAGATGGCACGCTGATTGTTTACGGAATCAATGTCGGCAGAATCAACAAAATATGCAAAGCCGCATCTCTTAGGGAGAGCTGCCGTATTCACATCGAAAGCAACACTCGAAACAAAAACATCAATGCGAGTACTTTCAAGTGCAGATAATGCGCTCTCAAGCTTTGTAAAAGAATAGATTTCGAGTTTATCAGCATACCTGATATTAAATACCGAAACTATTCTGTTTAAGTAGTTTTGGTCATTGTCAAGTAACGCTAATTTTATTTTCATAGTTTATCCCCTCTATACGTTTCTTTAAGAACAAATGCACAAATAACAATTTTTAAAAGTAAAATATGTTATCCTTATGTCAAAGCATCATCAAATATGTTAATTATGTTAAAAATCTCGCTGCATTTTTGGAAATTTTTCACCTGTTTTTACTTATCAATTATACCTTGTACTTAAATTTTTTTACAGTTAGTTGTAAAAAATAACACATTTGATGTAATAATTAACCGTTTTATTTGGAATAAGTAATTTTATTGTCAGATAATGTGCTAAAATTTATAGTGAGGTGGAGTATATGTTAATGGCTGTATGCGATGACGACAGAACAATTACTGATTACATAAAACTGTTAATAGACACTGAATTCGGCACCAATATTCAAACCAAAATTTACAATTCAGTAGACGATTTAGAATCTTCAATTTTAAAGAATGAAATCCCCGATGCAATTATTATGGACATCTGCATCAAAAACGAGAATGGTTTGGAAATGCTCAAGAGAGTTCGTAAACATATTCCGACAACACCCGTTATTTTTATCACGGGATATTTAGAATACTGTCAGGATATTTTTATTGACTTTAACCCTTGGGGATTGATTACAAAACCGATTGATAAAAATAAATTATGTTACCACATTAACAAAATTTTAAAATACTATAACTTCAACAAACCGTTGTCAATTAAAATCTCGGTAAACAGACAAAATATTACGATTGACAAAAGCAAAATTCTTTACCTTGAAAGTCACGAAAGAAAAGTTACATACTACACTGCTACAGACAGATATGAAGAATACATAAAGCTTGACGACGCTATGAATAAGTTGGATAATAGTTTTCTGAGATGTCATAAAAGTTATGCAGTTAATCTGAAGTATGCAATTGATTTGTTAAAATACAAAATTGTAATATCGAACGGCACAAAAATTCCGGTCAGCAGAAGCTATTATGACAATGTCAAGAAAATGATTTTTAAGCACAAAGCTTCAAAAATCGGGCTGTAACGGAGAGATTTATTTGCATACAATATTTGAAAATCAATATTACCTACCTCAACAAATGTGGGTGTACCTTTACAATATTTTGCTTGCAGTGGTGGCAAATTCTTTTGTGTTGCACAGTAAGCAAAGCAAAATTAAAACTATTTTGTTACAATCAGTGCTTTTTTACCTATTGCTTATACCCCAACACTTTGACAACATACCGTCTTGGACAACACAGCTGTCCTTGTTAACCATTGTCATAGGCAATATCTTATTGTACAAAGACAAATTCTATATAAAGGTAATTACTTCAATTGTTTCTATTCTTATAATATTTTTCTCTGACTACTTAAGCTATTTTATTGTGTCTGTTCTGTTTGGCAGTTCGGAAAATTATTTGCAAGAGCCATATGTTTACCTTGTGTCTGTCACAGTAATAACCACTCTGCTAGGTGTATACACTATAATCGGCAGCAGATTTCTAAAGAAAAACAGAGATATGTTCTTTAGAAGCAACATTGTTTTTCTGTTTGTGTTGATAGCCTTTGAAATACTGTTTCTCGCTTTTTCGATCACACAATTTAACCAAGTTTCGACCTATGTGCCGTTTAATGTAAAAAACACAAATCTAAGCATAATTTATTTTTACATTTTCATATTTATTGTGGCTGACAGTATTCTTATTTATTTTACAAAAAGCAGTTCTTCGTACTATAAAATAAAATCTGAAAACGAGATGCTTGAATACCAAAATAAACTTCAGGCAGAATACTATAGGAAGATGCTTGAAAATTATGAAAGCACAGCAAAATTAAGACATGACATAAACAATCTTGTTCAGGTAATCAACATTCAGTTGTCTGAAAATACACAAGGAGGAAATAAAAAGGCAAAAGAAATTGTAAGCGGTATATCCGATATTATGGACAGTACAAAAACACAGCGTTACTGTAGCAACGAAATTGTCAATGCGGTTCTTTTTGATAAGACATCTGTTGCTAAAGAAGAGTCAATTAAAATTATTGATGACATTATTCTTGACAATAACACAGGCATTGCCGATTTTGATATTTGCCGAGTTTTTATCAATCTGTTAGACAATAGCATAAATGCCCTTAAAAATTATACTGGTGATGACAAGCTGCTTTACCTGTCTTGCAAACAGGATAATGACCATATTTTTATCAAATGTGAGAACAAATTTTCAGAAACTATCAGAAAACCTGAAAAAAACCCTGAACTCCATGGTTACGGCATGAAAATAGTTAAAGACATCACCGAAAAATATAATGGCGAATTGATCACTCAAATTCAAGATACAACTTTCAGTACACTTGCAATACTGAAAACAGAATAAAATATATTCAAAATAAACCGAGGCTGTCACAAAACAGATAGTTT